>Ga0160490_100064_pt1 | contig 129305 bp, 104 predicted proteins | sample DIDnMG_7_FD_108210 | JGI IMG/M metagenome (GOLD analysis project Ga0160490, IMG submission 108210) | Enriched soil microbial communities from UW Madison campus, WI, USA - DID2934_E24_Lignin MG | ecosystem: Environmental > Terrestrial > Soil > Unclassified | place: USA: Madison, Wisconsin...
GTAGTGAGCCTTGTGAACATTGTTGATTGCGTAGGCCAGTTGACGACGGCCCCAGTCTTCCAGGCGGTGGATTTTGCCACCATCTTCTTCGATCAGCTTGGTGTAACGCTCAACCATGCCGCCGACTTGTTCGCTCTGGTCCGGGTGAACCAGGAAGATGATTTCGTAATGACGCATGAATGCTCCTTACGGGTTAGTAGTCTGCCAGTGAATCTGGTCAGACAAGGAGTGAATGACACTGTATGTCTTGCACGGAGGGGAGGCACATGAGCGCCTGCCAGCTCGGCAAGGGGCGCAATTGTAGAGAAGCCGAGGCGCACAAGCAAGGTGATTGGTGAATATTTGAACAGCCTGAAACATATTTAGAGGCTGCGGGCCCCTTCGCGGGTGAACCCGCTCCTACAGGGGAACGCAATCACCCTGTAGGAGCGGGTTCACCCGCGAAGAGGCCGGAACAGGCCGAGAATCAGCGCTTGACCTGACGCTGACGCACGGCTTCGAACAGGCAAACCCCGGTCGCCACCGACACGTTAAGGCTGCTGACGCTACCTGCCATCGGCAACTTCACCAGGAAGTCGCAATGCTCACGGGTGAGCCGGCGCATGCCCTTGCCTTCCGCCCCCATGATCATCACCAGTGGCCCGGTCAGGTCTTGCTGGTAGATCTCCTGCTCGGCCTCGCCAGCGGTACCCACTACCCACAGGCCACGCTGCTGCAACTTCTCAAGCGTACGCGCCAGGTTGGTCACAGCCACCAGCGGAATGACTTCTGCTGCACCACAAGCCACCTTTCGCACAACCGGCGTCAACGTTGCGGACTTGTCCTTGGGCACGATCACTGCCGTGGCACCGGCCGCATCCGCGGTACGCAGACAAGCGCCGAGGTTGTGCGGGTCGGTCACGCCGTCCAGCACCAGGATCAGCGGCGGCGTTTCTGTGCGCTCAAGCAGCTCTTCGAGCATCAGCTCGCCCCACACCTGGCTCGGACTGACCTCGGCTACAACGCCTTGGTGCACGCCTTCGACCCAGGCATCCAACTCACGGCGCTCGGCCTGGCCGACCGGCACGCGGTTTTCCGCGGCCAGCGCCAGCAAGGTTTCGAGGCGTGGCTCACTGCGCCCTTCCGACAGCCAGATCTGCTTGACCCGCTTTGGATGGTGCTGCAGCAATGCCTGCACGGCGTGTACGCCGTAGATCTTTTCCAGCTGACTCATGAATTGCTCTTGTTTTTGCGTGGTGCGCCGGACTTCGGCGGGCCTTTACGGTGCTTGGTCGGTTTGCCGGACGGCTTGCCACCTTTCTCCGATTTGCTGCCAGCACTGCTGCGCGCGTCGGTCATCAGCGCTTTTTTCATCTCGCGGCTTTTACGCACTTCAGCGTTTCGCTGCACAGCATCCTTGGGGAAGTACGCTTCGGACGCTTCGCTTTTGCGGCTGCGCGGCTTGGGCGTGGCTTTCGCTTCGGTTGCCGGCTGCTGCTCGGCTTTTTCGGCAACCGGCGCGGCGCCACGCTGCTTGCGGCCGATCGGTGCGGCGAGGGTCTTTTCCGACACTTCGAAGTCGATCTTGCGCTCATCCAGATCAACACGCATGACCTTGACTTCGATGGTGTCGCCCAAGCGGAAGCTGCGACCGGTGCGCTCGCCAGCCAGGCGATGGTGTACCGGGTCGAAGTGGTAGTAGTCACCTGGCAACGCACTGACGTGCACCAGGCCCTCTACATAGATATCGGTCAGCTCGACGAACAGGCCGAAACCGGTCACCGCCGTGATCACACCCGGGAAGGTCTCGCCCACGCGATCTTTCATGAACTCGCACTTGAGCCAGTTGACCACGTCACGGGTGGCCTCGTCGGCCCGGCGCTCGGTCATCGAGCACTGCTCGCCAAGTTGCTCCAGGGTGTTTTCGTCGTACGGGTAGATACGCGCCTTGGGGATGCTCATGGCGCCGGCACGCTTGACGTGCGGGGTATCGACCTTGGAGCGGATGATGCTGCGGATGGCGCGATGCACCAGCAGGTCCGGGTAACGACGGATCGGCGAGGTGAAGTGGGTGTACGCCTCGTAGTTCAGGCCGAAGTGGCCGTTGTTCTCGGTGCTGTACACGGCCTGGCTCAGCGAGCGCAGCATCACCGTCTGGATCAGATGGAAGTCCGGGCGACCGGCGATGCTCGCCAGCAGGGCCTGGTAATCTTTCGGTGACGGGTCCTTGCCCTTGTGCAGGCTCAGGCCCAGCTCGCCGAGGAAGGCGCGCAGTTTTTCCAGGCGCTCCGGCGGCGGGCCATCGTGCACGCGGTACAGGGCCGGTACGCCGTGCTTCTGCAGGAACTCGGCCGTGGCCACGTTGGCCGCCAGCATGCATTCCTCGATCAGCTTGTGAGCATCGTTGCGCACGGTCGGGCGGATTTCGGCGATCTTGCGCTCGTCGCCGAAGATGATGCGGGTTTCCTGGGTTTCGAAGTCGATGGCGCCACGTGTGTGACGCGCCTCCACCAGCACCTTGTACAGGTTGTACAGGTTCTTCAGGTCGGGCACGACTTCCTTGTATTCCTCGCGCAGCGCCTTGCCCTCACGGGTACGCGAGTGCTCGAGCATGCTGCTGACCTTGTTGTAGGTCAGGCGGGCATGGGAGTGGATTACGCCTTCGTAGAACTGGTAGTCGACCATCTGGCCGGCTTTGTTCATGGTCATTTCACAGACCATGGCCAACCGATCGACATGCGGGTTCAGCGAGCACAGGCCGTTAGACAGCTCTTCGGGGAGCATCGGCACCACGCGCTCGGGGAAGTAAACCGAGTTGCCGCGCTGCTGGGCTTCGACATCCAGGGCAGAGCCCAGACGCACGTAGCTGGACACGTCAGCGATGGCCACGTACAGGCGCCAGCCACCGGAGAACAGACGCAGCTTGCCCAGCGGTTCGCAATAAACGGCATCGTCGAAGTCGCGGGCGTCTTCACCGTCGATGGTGACGAACGGCAGATGGCGCAGGTCGACACGCTTCTCTTTGTCCTTCTCCTCGACTTCGGAGCGGAACTTGCGTGCCTCCTTGACCACATCGTTGGGCCAGACGTGCGGAATGTCGTAGCTGCGCAGGGCAACGTCGATTTCCATGCCTGGTGCCATGTAGTTGCCGATGACCTCGACCACATCGCCTTGCGGCTGGAAGCGCGGCGTTGGCCAGTGGGTGATCTTGATCTCGACGAACTGGCCGATCTTGGCACCGCCGTTACGCCCGGCGGTCACCAGCACTTCCTGCTGGATCTTCGGGTTGTCCGGGGTTACGTAACCGATGCCGCCTTCTTCGAAATAGCGGCCGACCACGCTTTCGTGGGCACGGGAGATGACTTCGACCAGCACGCCTTCACGGCGGCCACGGCGGTCGACACCGGAGACGCGGGCCAGGCCACGGTCGCCGTCGAACACCAGTCGCATCTGCGACGGGCTGAGGAACAGGTCTTCGCTGCCGTCATCGGGAATAAGGAAGCCGAAGCCGTCGCGGTGGCCGGAGACGCGACCGCAGATCAGGTCCAGCTTGTCTACCGGGGCATAAGTGCCGCGCCGGGTATAGATAAGCTGGCCATCGCGCTCCATGGCACGCAGGCGGCGGCGCAGGGCTTCGATCTGGTCTTCTTCATACAGACCGAACTCTTTTGCCAGCTCCTCGCGGGCAGCAGGTTCGCCTCGGTCGGCGAGACGCTGCAGGATCAGCTCACGGCTGGGAATGGGGTTGTCGTATTTTTCCGCTTCGCGAGCGGCCTCGGGATCGAGGGATTGCCAATCGGCCATCAGAAGGGGTTCACCTTGGGGTATATAGATATGAATTCTGGCATAGGCGTATTGAAACCGGAAATGTCTGCCTTGGACAGCCCCCGCTGCAGTGCATAAACAGCAGAAATAGGCTTGTGGAATCAACAAGTTGAATTTTTTGAATTTTTTTTCGATTGGGGGCTTTACAGCCTTGGGGAGCGTCCGTATAGTGCGCACCACAACGACGGACAACCCCGAAGTTGTAGTAGAGATGAACGACGCTGTAAAGCATCAAGTAACCTCAAATGTGTGCCCAGGTGGCGGAATTGGTAGACGCGCTGGTTTCAGGTATCAGTGACCGCAAGGTCGTGGAAGTTCGAGTCTTCTCCTGGGCACCAAGTATTTTCAAGTAGCAGATGACCAAGGATCTGTTACTACTGTGTGAAAGCGAACGATAGTCGCCTTCTGCAGATGATGTAAAGCTTTGCCCAGGTGGCGGAATTGGTAGACGCGCTGGTTTCAGGTATCAGTGACCGCAAGGTCGTGGAAGTTCGAGTCTTCTCCTGGGCACCATACAAAAACCCACTAGCTTGCTAGTGGGTTTTTTCTTGCCTGCGTTTTTTGTGCCCCCCCCTCCACCGATACGCGCACGTCGTAGGAGCGGGTTCACCCGCGAAGAGGCCCATACAGGCAACACACGCCCAGCCCCCCCCCTTGCACCATGGTCTGACCATGAATTTCTCGTCACCCGGCCACTTGAGAAACAATTTCGTTTACCATTGTTTCCAAATATGTAGCCGTAAGCGAGGAAGTACCCGCATGACGATCCGCCCGCAACCGCTGATGCGTACCCTGGCCGCCGCAGTGCTGAGCCTGGTCATCGGCGCTCCGGCCGCCATGGCAGACGCACCGGTCACGCTGACCATGTACAACGGTCAGCACAAGGAAATCGGCGAAGCCATTGCCAAGGCCTATGAGGCCAAGACCGGCATTCACATCGACATCCGCAAAGGCAGCAGCAACCAGCTGGCCAGCCAGATCATCGAGGAAGGCGACCGTTCGCCAGCCGACATCATCTATACCGAAGAGTCCCCGCCCCTGAACAACCTGGGCGAGCTGGGCCTGCTGGCCAAGATTGACGACGCCACGTTGAACATGATGCCCAAGGAGTACGTTGGCGCCAACGGCACCTGGATGGGTATCACCGCCCGTACGCGCATCGTGGTGTACAACCCCAAGAAAGTCGACGAGAAAGACCTGCCAACCACGGTGATGGACTTCGCCAACCCTGAGTGGGAAGGCCGCGTCGGCTACGTCCCTACCAGCGGTGCGTTCCAGGAGCAGGCCGTGGCCATTCTGAAGATGCACGGGCGTGAAGCCACCGAGGAATGGTTGACCGGCCTGAAAGCCTTCGGCAAGACCTACACCAACAACATGGTCGCCCTGAAAGCCGTGGAAAAAGGTGAAGTGGCTGCGGTACTGGTGAACAACTACTACTGGTACGCGCTTGAACGCGAACGCGGCAAGCTGGACACCAAGCTCTATTACCTGGCCGACGGCGATGCTGGCAACCTGGTCACTATCTCCGGCGCAGGCGTGGTCAAGGCCAGCAAACACCCGAAAGAAGCCCAGGCCCTGCTCAACTGGATGGCCAGCGAAGAAGGCCAGCGCGTGATCACCCAGACCACCGCCGAGTACCCGCTGCACAAGGGCATGGTTTCTGACCGCGGCCTGAAGCCGTTCGACGAACTGCGCCCGCCGAAGATCTCGCCAGCTGACCTGGGCAATGCCGAGGAAGCCATCGAACTTGAGCGTGAGGTCGGCCTGCTCTGATGACTGCCGCCCTGTCCGAACCGGTGCCGGTACGCTTCGTACCGCGCCGCAAGCGCCCTTCCATCTGGGTAGTGCTGCCTGTGCTGTTCCTTGTGGCAATGAGCTTGCTGCCACTGGCTTATGTCGCCATCAAAGCCTGGGAGGCCGGCTGGCGCGAAGCTTTGCACCTGCTGTGGCGGCCCTTTGTCTGGGGGCTGATGCGCAACACCCTGATGCTGATGGTCGGGGTGACACTGACCTGCATGGTGGTCGGCCTGGCACTGGCCTGGCTGCTGGAGCGCAGCAACCTGGCCGGCCGCCGGTTGTGGGGCGTGGTGCTGTGCCTGCCATTCGCCGTGCCGTCGTTCGTCAGCAGCTTCACCTGGGTGTCGCTAAGTTCGGACTTTGAAGGCCTGGGCGGCGCGATCATGGTCATGGCCCTATCCAAATACCCACTGGTGTTCCTGCCCGTTGCCGCGACCCTGCGCAACCTCGACACGTCGCTGGAGGAGTCGGCACGCACCCTGGGTTGCAGCCGCTGGGGGGTGTTCAGCAAAGTCACCCTGCCGCTGCTGTGGCCGTCGATGCTCGGCGGTGCGCTACTGATTGCCCTGCATATGCTGGTGGAGTTTGGCGCATTGTCGATCCTCGGCCTGCAAACCTTTACCACGGCGATCTACCAGCAGTTCGAACTGGAGTTCAGCAACGCCAACGCGGCCATGCTGTCTGCCGTGCTGCTGGCGATGTGCTTGGCAATGCTGTGGCTGGAACTGCGGGTGCGCGGCAAAGCCCGCCATGTACGTATCGGCCAGGGCGTAGCGCGACGTGCGCAACCGGTGCGGCTGCGCGGCTGGGCGGTGCTGGCGCAACTGTTCTGCGTGTGCCTGGCGGCGCTGGGCAGCGGCATTCCGCTGGCGATGCTCGGTTACTGGCTGAGCGTGGGTTCGTCGGCGGCATTCCCGGTGGCGGCCATCTCGAAGGCGTTGTTCACCTCGCTGTCGGTATCGCTGGGCGGTGCCGGCTTCTGTGTGCTGCTGGCTCTGCCTATCAGCTTCCTGGTGGTGCGCTACAAAGGCCGCCTGGCGATTTGGGCTGAGCGTCTGCCCTACCTCCTGCACGCCCTGCCCGGCCTGGTGATTGCCCTGACCCTGGTGTTCTTCGCCCTGCACTACGTGCCGGCGCTGTACCAGACCACGGCCTTGCTGCTGTTGGCCTATGCGCTGCTGTTCCTGCCGTTGGCGCAATCACCGGTGCGCACCGCGCTGAACAAGGCTTCGCCGACGCTGGAAGAAGCCGCACGCACGCTAGGCGCGAGCAGCTTTGCCGCGTTCTGCCGGGTGACCTTGCCGATCATCTTCCCGGCCATGGCGGCAGCCTTTGCGCTGGTGTTCCTGGATGCCATGAAAGAGCTGACGGCTACCCTGCTGCTCAGCCCGACCGGCATGACCACCCTGGCCACCGAGGTGTGGGCACACACAGCCAACGTCGAGTTCGCGGCAGCGGCGCCTTATGCTGCGTTGCTGATCGTGGTGTCGGGGTTGCCGGTTTACTTGCTGACTACGCGGATGTATCTGAACAAGGCATGAACTTCTTCGCGGGTTTGCCCTCAGGTACAGCACCGGTCTCAGGGCCTGCGCTGTACCTGTGGGGGCTCGCCGGTGATCAGGCCATCAGATGTTACGCAGCATGCGCCGCACAATTGGCCCATGGGCCTTGCCGACCGGCAACATGTAAAGCCGGCCGAAGGTGTTGAAGCACTGCACCGAGGTGGTCACGCCCAAGCGCTGACACCCCTCCCCCTGATCATCTAGATCCACACTCACCATTACAGCCAGGTGCGTATCACGCGAGGTCAGGACCAGTTGCTGGTCGCTGATGGCCTCGACAGTGAAGAAGTCCAGGCGCTCACCGACGGCTGGCACATGCGTTGGATCGCCGCGAGAGAAGCCGTGGATATCGGCGACATTGAAACGGCGTGAGATAAAGTCGCGAATGCGGAAGGCCCGGGCCAGCCAGCCGGGGACGTCCGAGGTCATGGCGCAGTAGGCTTGCAGGGCGGTCATCGGGTCAGTGAGCCGTACGCTGTCACTGTGCAGGAAATTCAGGTCGGCCTGGGCGGCGATTAGCTGGGCGGACATTAGCAACTCCTTTTGCCATGTGTCGCCGACAGCATAGCAACACCGCTCAGGTGTGGGAGCGGCCTTGTGTCGCGAAAGGGCCGCATAGCGGCCCCGGCAATTTCCGCGTGTATGCAACAAACCTGGGGCTGCTATGCAGCCCTTTCGCGACACAAGGCCGCTCCCACAAAGGACCGCGCAGGACTCAGGCCCGGAACTGGCCCAGGCTGGCGCGCAGCTGAGCCGCCAGATCATCCAGCACCTTGCTACTGGCCGTGGTCTGCATCACCACCTCAGCCGAACGCTCAGCCTGAGCATGGATAGTCTCCACTCGCCCACGCACTGCCTGCGCGCCATTCGCCTGCTGCTCGGCCGCACGGGTGGCCAAGCCAATGGCCGCATGCACCTGCTCCACCGCCGCCTGCACTGACTGCTGCCGACGCTCGTTGTCACGCAGCACCAGCAAGCCTTCGCTAGCCTTGAGCCCAGCCTGGCTGATGGTGGCCACAGCTTCCTTGGCGCCCTTCTGCAATGCTGCGATGTGCGCCTGGATATCGCCCGTAGAGCTTTGCGTCTTGCTCGCCAGTGCCCGTACCTCATCGGCCACCACGGCAAAACCACGCCCGGTTTCACCCGCACGGGCTGCCTCGATGGCAGCATTCAGGGCCAGCAGGTTGGTCTGTTCGGCAATCCCGTGAATCACCGTCAGCACCACTTCGATCTGCTCGCTCTGCTTGGCCAAGCGCTCGATCACCTGAGAGCCGGCATCCACCTGCCCGGCCAGGTTCTCGATCAAACCCGCCAGTTGGGTCGAAGTGCGGCTGTTTTCATCCGTGGCCTGGCGGATATCCACCACCTGCTGCAACGCCGCCTGCATCGCATGGCTTTCGGCCTGGGCTTCGTCGGCCATGCTCGACAGGTCGCGCAGGCTCGCCGCTACTTCGTCGCGCTGCAACGCGGCGGCAGCATCGGCACCGGCATTACGCTGGGCCATCGCGCCAATCTCGACACCGGTGCGCTGCGCCACTTCACCCGCCTCGCGCACAATCGGCTGCAACTTGTCGACAAAGCGGTTCACTGCTGAGGCCATGTCGCCGATTTCATCCCGGCTGTCGAGCGGCACGCGCTTGGTCAAGTCACCTTCGCCGGCTGCCAGGTCATCGAGGGCGGTAATCAACAGGCGCAGCTTGCTCAGTACCCGTCGACCAAGCACCAGGGCCACCACCACCAGCACCCCAAGGCCGACCAGCACCAGGCCCAGACCGATACGCCAGCGCAGCTCTGCAGCGGCATCGCGCACAGTTTGCGCGGTATTGGCCTGCATGGCGGCAGCACTGCCCTGCGCCTTCTCCAGGCGCTCACGCAGGGTTTTGCCGCTGTCGGCTGCGGCCCCCACCAGGCTGTCGCCAACCAGTTGCTCACCGCTGGCAATCAGCGCCGCGAAGCGCTGGTCCAAGGCCTTGAGCTCCTGGTCGATGCCCGCCGTGGAAACCCCCATCACCACCTTGCCGATTTCTGCGCCATTGGGGTTGATCGAAGCTTCGACAAAGTACACCGCCGGGTCGTGTCGGGCGGCATTGATCACCTTGTCCAGCGCACGCTCGCCCTGGCCCTTGTCCATCAAAGCCTGGTTGATCGGGTTTTGCCGGTTCAGGTAACGGGTCAGGTGCTGGCCCTGTGCATCGTCGTAAACCACGAACAGCACGTTGGGGTTGCGCTGGGCACGCCGGGCAAAGTCGGAGAGCACTGGCACATCGTTGTCCCAGATCGCTCGCGGCGCAACCGAAGCCAGCAGTTCGGCCATGTCGTTGGCGGAGTCCTTGAGGTTCTTTTCCAGGGTGCTGCGCAGTTGCTGCTGTTCGCTTTGCAGGCGCTCCGACAACCCTGCGCTCAGGCGCTGGCGGGTACTGCTGGACAGGCCGTCGAGCCCAGAGCGCACATCTTGCCCGGCTTGCTCCAGATCGCTTGCGAGTTGGCGACTGTCATTACCCAGTCGCTCGCCAAGGTCAGCCTCCAAGGCGGTGACTGTGCTTCGGGTGAGCGCAACGGCAACCAGCACCTGCACCAAAAGAGCGATACCAAGGGCAACAAACACAGGCCGCAAGAGGCGGCTTCGTAACAGTGAGAGGATGGCAGACACGGTGTAACCCTCGTGTTTTCTGGCGCCACTATTTTGATGGCATCTACAGAAACTTCTTACAGCAAGGGTTGTGCCGCAGGCAGCAGGGAAATACGCCAAGGTCTAGCAATGGGGTTTCGTGTGCCGGCCCATTCGCGGGTAAACCCGCGCCTACAACGGCCTGCGCCCAACCGCTGGTGTGTGCCCACGCACAACCAGTGTAGGAGCGGGTTTACCCGCGAATACGGTAGCGGCGGCAACGGTGGATTGCCGGTGGATATTGGCCAGCACAGACATGCCCACAAATGAAAACGCCGCGGCCCTTCTCAGGGCCGCGGCGTCAGATCAGCCTGGAGGGCAGATCAGGCGAACGGATGACGCAGCACGATGGTCTCGTTGCGGTCCGGGCCGGTCGAAATGATGTCGATCGGCGCGCCAACCAGCTCTTCGATGCGCTTGATGTAGTCACGCGCAGCTTGCGGCAGCTCTTCCAGGGTTTTCACACCCAGAGTCGACTCGCTCCAGCCTGGCATCTCTTCGTACACAGGCTCCAGGCCAATATAGCTGTCGGCATCGGAAGGCGCGTCGATGACGGCACCGTTCTCGTTCTTGTAGCCAACGCAGATGTTGATGGTTTCCAGGCCGTCCAGTACGTCCAGCTTGGTCAGGCAGATGCCCGAGATGCTGTTGACGTCGATGGCGCGACGCAGAATCACGGCATCGAACCAGCCGCAACGACGTGCACGGCCGGTGGTGGAGCCGAACTCGTGGCCACGCTTGGCCAGGGTAGCACCAGTCTCGTCGAACAGTTCGGTCGGGAACGGACCGGAACCTACGCGAGTGGTGTAGGCCTTGGTGATGCCGAGGATGTAGTCGAGGTACATCGGGCCGACGCCGGAACCGGTGGAAATACCGCCAGCCGTGGTGTTGGAGCTGGTGACGTACGGGTAGGTGCCGTGGTCGATGTCCAGCAGCGAGCCCTGGGCACCCTCGAACATGATGTCCTTGCCGGCGCGACGCAGGTTATGCAGCTCGGCGGTGACGTCGAGCATCATCGGCTTGAGCTGTTCGGCGTAAGCCATGCACTCGTCCAGCGTCTGCTGGAAGTCGATGGCTGGCTCTTTGTAGTAGTTCACCAGCTGGAAGTTGTGGTAATCCAGCAGCTCACCCAGCTTGGCTGCGAAACGCTCGCGGTGGAACAGATCACCCACGCGCAGGCCGCGACGTGCCACCTTGTCTTCGTAAGCTGGGCCGATACCACGGCCGGTGGTGCCGATCTTGGCTTCGCCACGGGCTTTTTCGCGGGCCTGATCCAGGGCCACATGGTACGACAGGATCAGCGGCGCAGCCGGGGAAATGCGCAGGCGCTCGCGCACCGGTACGCCTTTCTCTTCCAGCTTGGTGATTTCACGCATCAGTGCATCCGGGGCAACGACCACGCCGTTACCGATCAGGCACTGTACGCCTTCACGCAGGATGCCGGACGGAATCAGGTGCAGAACGGTCTTTTCACCGTTGATCACCAGGGTGTGACCCGCATTGTGGCCACCCTGGTAGCGCACTACGGCGGCAGCATGTTCGGTCAGCAGATCGACGATCTTGCCTTTGCCCTCATCACCCCACTGGGTGCCCAGGACGACGACATTCTTACCCATTACATTGGTCCTCATTCACGCAAACTTGGTTGCCGGCCTGTCGCCGACGCAGAAACTCACTGGGTCAGCGGCAGAACCTGCCAGCGCCCGTCTTGCTGAATCAATTGCCGATCACAATCCGCCTCGAGAGCAGCACTCAACGGCTGGCCAGGCAGAGCCTGAACCACACGCTGGCCCTCGTTGCGCAACTGGCAGACTTGCTGCCAGAGGGCCGCATCGCCACTGTCCGGCATCCAGATGCCGCCAGTTGGCAATACGACCTCCGCTCGCCCCAGTGTGACCAGGGTCTTCAAATCCGTGGAGAAACCAGTGGCCGGGCGCGCCCGGCCAAAGTCGGCGCCGATATCGTCGTAGCGCCCGCCCTGGGCGATCGATTGGCCTTCGCCTGGCACGAACACGGCAAACACCACGCCCGTGTGATAGTGGTAACCACGCAGCTCGCCGAGGTCGAAGTACAGCGGCAGGTCCGGGTAGCGCGACGCCAGGCGATCAGCGATCGCCAGCAGGTCGTCCAGCGCCGCCAGCACGCTGGCCGGGGCGCGACCGAGGCGCACCCGGGCTTCAGCCAGTACTTCACGACCACCGCACAGCTCGACCAGGGCGCGCAGCATGCTGCCCAGGTCTTTCGGCAGGTCGGCGGTCAGCGCCTGCACTTCATCGACAGCCTTGCGTTGCATGGCGTCGAACAGCTGCTGTTCGACTGCGCCAGACAGGCCGGCGGCACGGGCCAGGCCGCGGTAAATACCGACGTGGCCCAGGTCCATGTGCACATCCGGCACATCGGCCAGTTGCAGCGTGGCGAGCATCAGGCTGATGACTTCGACGTCGCTGGTAGGGCTGGCATCGCCGTACAGCTCGGCACCCAGCTGGATCGGGCTGCGCGAGGTGGACAGGGCACGCGGCTGGGCGTGCAGCACGCTGCCGGCATAGCACAGGCGGCTCGGGCCCTCACGGCGCAGTGTGTGCGCATCGATACGCGCTACCTGCGGGGTGAAGTCGGCGCGGAAGCCCATCAGGCGGCCGGACTGCGGGTCCACTACCTTGAAGGTGCGCTGATCCAGGTCCTGGCCGGCGCCGGTAAGCAGCGACTCCAGGTACTCGATATGCGGGGTGACGACCAGTTCGTAGCCCCAACTCTGGAACAGGTCCAACACCTGGCGGCGCGCGATCTCGATGCGCGCAGCCTCAGGTGGCAGTACTTCCTCGATGCCATCTGGCAGCAGCCAGCGGTCTACCGTTGCCATTACGCCATTTCCCCTCTGGTCCGGGCGGCTTGCCAGCAGGCAAACCGTCAGAAAAGCCGGTATCGCGCACAGCAGCGGGCAGCACTGATCCCAGCGCAGCCACCGTACCCGACACCCTCAAATTGCCTTGCGAGCTGACCAAACTGTCGACTGGCGCTGTGCCAATCAACCTTGCAGACGCAAAAAAGCCGGGAAATTTCCCGGCTGCCTCATCATACACCCGTTTTCATTCAGGATGCACCCCGCCTGGTGCATTAGCTGCCAGGCGGGGTGCCGCTGCATGAAAATCAGGGCCTGAGCATCACGGTCTGCTCTTGTCCAGGTAACGGAAGAATTCGTTCTTCGGGTCCAGGACCATCACGTCGCTCTTGCTCGAGAAGCTCTCGCGGTATGCCTGCAGGCTACGGTGGAACGCATAGAAATCAGCGTCCTGGCTGTAAGCCTTGGCATAGATAGCGGCCGCTTGGGCATCGCCATCACCACGGGTTTCTTCTGCTTCGCGATAAGCCTCGGCCAGCAGCACACGGCGCTGACGGTCGGCATCGGCACGGATACCCTCAGCCAGCTCGTTACCCTTGGCACGGTGCTCGCGGGCTTCACGCTCACGCTCGGTGCTCATGCGGTCGAACACGCTGCGGTTGACTTCCTTCGGCAGGTCGATGGCCTTGACGCGCACGTCGACCACCTCGATGCCCAGTTCCTTGCTCGCCATGCGGTTCAGCGATGCAGTGATGTCAGCCATCAGTGCATCACGTTCACCGGAAACCACTTCGTGCAGGGTACGTTTACCGAACTGGTCGCGCAGGCCACTTTCCAGACGACGCGACAGACGCTCGTCGGCGATCTGCTTCATGCCGGACGTGGCGGTGTAGAAGCGTTCAGCGTCCTTGACGCGCCACTTGGCGTAGGCGTCGACCATCACCGCTTTCTTTTCCAGGGTCAGGAACCGCTGGGTAGGCGCGTCGAGTGTCATCAGCCTAGCGTCGAACCTGCGCACCTGGTTCACGTACGGAATCTTCACGTGCAGGCCTGGCTGAACATCCGCCTGGACCACCTTACCGAAACGCAGCAGTACCGCCCGCTCGGTCTGGGACACGATGTAGAAGCTGTTCCAGGCCACAATGGCCAGGACCACGGCGGCGATCAGGGCGATCAGCGATCTATTGCTCATCAGCGGCTCTCCCTAGTACGCAGCGGCTGCTGTTGCTGTTGCATGTCCTGCGCGGCACGAGCGGCCGCATCGTTAGCCGATGGCGACGCGCTGGTGGTTGGCACGGACGGCTTGCGGCTGCCTTCGACCATCTTGTCCAGCGGCAGGTAGAGCAGGTTGCTCTGCCCGTCCTTGGTTGCCACCATGACCTTGCTCGAGTTGCTGTAGACCTCTTGCATGGTCTCCAGATACAGACGCTCACGGGTTACGTCAGGTGCCTTGCGGTACTCGGCAAGCAGCTTGGTGAAGCGGTCTGCCTCACCCTTGGCGCGGGCAATGACTTCGTCGCGGTAACCATTGGCATCCTCGATGATGCGCTGGGCCTGACCACGGGCTTCCGGCACCACGCCATTGGCATAGGACTCGGCCTGGTTGCGGGCACGCTGCTCGTCTTCGCGGGCGCGGATCACGTCGTCGAAGGCTTCCTGCACTTCACGCGGGGCTGCCGCGCTCTGTACGTTGACCTGGGTAACGGTGATACCGGTGCGGTAGTTGTCGAGGAAGCGCTGCAGGCGTTCGCGGATATCCACGGCCATCTGCTCACGACCCTCGGTCAACACCTGATCCATCGAAGTGGAACCCACCACGTGGCGCAGGGCGCTGTCGGTCGCGTGCTGCAAGCTCACCTCAGGCTGGTCGACGTTGAGCACGAAGTCCTGCAGGTTGCTGATCTTGTACTGGACGGTCAGCGGCACCTCGACGATGTTCTCGTCTTCGGTCAGCATCTGGCCCTGCTTGGTGTAGGCACGCTCACGCGTGACGTTTTCCATGTACTTGCGATCAATCGGCGGGAAGTAGATGTTCAGGCCGGGACCGACCGTCTCATAGTACTTGCCGAAGCGCAGCACAACCGCCTGCTCCTGCTCGTCGACCACATACACGGCGCTGTACAGCCAGATTGCAGCCAGCACCGCCAGGCCGATGCCCAGCAGGCCCAGGCCACCGCCCTTGCCGACATTGCGATCACCGCCGCCACGTTTCTTGCTGCCGCCGAACATGCCATTCAGGCTGTCCTGCAGTTTGCGGAAGGCCTCGTCCAGATCCGGTGGACCTTTCTTGTCACCACCGCCGCCACCGCCACCGCGGCGGCCGCCCCAGGGATCCTGATTGTTCGAGTTGCCACCCGGCTCGTTCCAAGCCATAGCGCTCTCCATCTGATAAAGCAAAGACGCGCCCACGGCGCGCCGTCCAATGCTACAGAATGCCTGTCACTGCTGCCCGGCGACCTCGACGAGCATTTATTGCAAAGTGTGTTGCTGGACAAACACTTGCGGCTCCATGCCTTCGCGGCTGACCAGGCGATTCAGTTCGACCATGGGCAGTCGCACGCTCAGCAGGCTGCGCCCTTCTTCATCATGCTCTTCACTCTGCACGGCACCCAAGGCAAAGAATTGCGCGCGCAAGCGGGCAAAACGCTGCTCCAGGCACAGGGTACCGACAAACAGATCATCCCCCAGCAACTCGGCAACCGCCTGGCCAACCAGCTCCAGGCCACGCCCATCGCGTGCCGATACCCAGACCCGTTCCGGCTTGCCATCGGCATTGCGCTGGATCTGTGGCTCGACATCTTCGAGCAAGTCGAGTTTGTTGTACACCTCCAGGATCGGCAACCCCTCGGCACCAATCTCGCCCAACACCGCCAGCACCTGCTCGATCTGCTCCATGCGCTCTGGCTCATGGGCGTCGATCACATGCAGCAACAGGTCGGAGTTGCTCGACTCTTCGAGCGTAGCCCGAAATGCCTCGACCAGCTTGTGCGGCAGGTGGCGAATGAAGCCTACGGTGTCGGCCAGCACAATCGGCCCCAGGTCGTTGAGCTCGAGCCGGCGCAGGGTCGGGTCGAGAGTGGCGAACAACTGGTCCGCGGCATACACCTCGGATTCGGTCAGGGCGTTGAACAGCGTGGACTTGCCGGCGTTGGTATAACCCACCAGCGACACCGAGGGGATATCCGCGCGCTTGCGCCCGCGACGCGCCTGCTCACGCTGGCTACGCACTTTCTCCAGGCGTGACCTGATCTGGCGTATACGCACCCGCAACAGGCGGCGGTCGGTTTCCAGCTGGGTTTCACCCGGGCCGCGCAGGCCGATACCACCTTTTTGTCGCTCAAGGTGAGTCCAGCCGCGCACCAGCCGCGTGCTCATGTGCTCCAGCTGGGCCAGTTCGACCTGCAGCTTGCCTTCATGGGTACGCGCCCGTTGGGCGAAGATATCGAGGATCAGCCCGGTACGGTCGAGCACACGACACTCGAACACACGTTCAAGGTTGCGCTCCTGACTGGGCGTGAGGGTGTGATTGAAAATCACCAGGTCTACCTGTTCGGCATGGACCAGGTCGTGCAACTCTTCGACCTTGCCACTGCCAATCAGGTATTTGGCGGAAGGCTGATGCCTTGTCACCGTGACCAGCGAGACGATGTCGGCACCGGCCGACAATGCCAACTCCTGAAACTCCTGCGGGTCTTCGCGCGCCTCAGGGTTCTGACCTTCCAAGTGAACGAGCAACGCCCGCTCACCACCACCGTGGCGCTCAAAGAACAATGCAGGCTCCTATCAGGCGTTGCCTGGCTCGCTGTCGCCGTGCTCGCTGTCGGTCGGGCTTGGCAGGCGGACCGGACGGGCCGGAACTACGGTCGAGATGGCGTGCTTGTAGACCATCTGGCTGACGGTGTTCTTCAGCAATACCACGAACTGGTCGAACGACTCGATCGAGCCCTGCAGTTTGATACCGTTGACCAGGTAAATGGATACCGGGACCTTTTCTTTTCTCAAGGTATTCAAGTAAGGGTCTTGTAGCGAATGCCCTTTTGACATATGCCGCACTCCTGTAAGGATAAATAATAGAAAATCAATAAAAACGATAAATTAGGCCGCCCCTTCGCAAGAATAGACGGCAATCAGCAGGGACTCAGCTCAATATGGAGATGGCCCCAAGGTATTTCAAGGTGCGGGACAGATTGTCGCAGGCCAGGCTGTCAAGCCAGTGCACGTCAGGCCAGCCACGCAACCAGGTGAACTGCCGCTTGGCCAGCTGCCGGGTAGCAATGATACCGCGTTCACGCATCTCATTCTCAGTCAGCTTGCCATCCAGGTAATCCCACACTTGCCGATAACCCACTGCCCGTATAGACGGCAGCCCGGCGTGCAAGTCACTTCTGGCTCGCAGCGATCGGACCTCATCAACGAAGCCCTGTTCCAGCATCTGCGAAAATCGTAACGCAATTCGCTGATGCAAAATGTGACGATCTGTAGGAGCAATCGCCAAACTGGCGACAGTATAGGGCAAATGTCCGCCGGCGCCTGCGTCTGCGCCGCGACTTTCCGCGAATTGACGCCGACGATGAGCTGTCATGCTCTCGCCGCTCACCCGGTACACCTCCAAGGCCCGGATCAACCGCTGCGGGTCATTGGGGTGGATACGTGCCGCGGACTCCGGGTCGACTTCGGCCAACTGGCGGTGCAGCTCGGCCAGGCCCAGGGCTTCAGCCTGCGCTTCCAGCTCGGCGCGCACCGTCGCATCGGCGGCCGGCATATCGGCCAGGCCATCGATCAACGCCTTGTAATAGAGCATGGTGCCGCCGACCAGCAGCGGGATCTTGCCGCGCGCAGTGATCTCGGCCATGGCCTCCAGCGCGTCGGTACGGAACTGCGCGGCGGAATAGCTCTGGGCCGGGTCGCGAATGTCGATCAGCCGGTGCGGGTGGGCGGCGAGGACTTCTTTCGACGGCTTGGCCGAACCGATATCCATGCCACGGTACACAAGTGCCGAATCGACGCTGATCAGTTCACACGGCAGCACCGTGGTCAGTTCGATGGCAAGGTCGGTCTTGCCGGCCGCCGTCGGACCCATCAGGAATATTGCAGGGGGCTTGCCGCTCATTTCATCGACCGCGCAGGAAAAGTTTGTCCAGATCGTCCAGGCCCATCTGAGTCCAGGTAGGACGGCCATGGTTGCACTGGCCGCTGCGCTCGGTGTTTTCCATGTCGCGCAGCAGGGCGTTCATCTCGGGAATTGCCAGGCGCCGGTTGGCGCGCACGGCACCGTGGCAGGCCATGGTACCGAGCAGTTCGTTGAGATGCGCCTGAATGCGATCACTGGTGCCGTACTCCATAAGGTCAGCAAGCACGTCCTGCACCAGGCGGTTGGCTTCAGCCTGCTTGAGCAAGGCCGGGATCTGGCGAATCGCCAGGGTCTCAGGGCCCAGGCGCTGCAATTCGAAGCCCAGGCGCTGAAACCACTGTGCATGCTCTTCGGCACAGTCGGCTTCACGCTGGCTAAGGGCCAAGGTCTCCGGCACCAGCAGCGGCTGGCCACTCAGGCCCTCGCTGGCCATGGCCACCTTGAGGCGCTCGTACATTATCCGCTCGTGGGCAGCGTGCATGTCCACCAGCACCAGGCCAACAGCATTCTCGGCCAGGATGTAGATACCCTTGAGCTGCGCCAGGGCATAGCCTAGCGGGGGAATGTCGCCCTGGCTTTCGGGCAGTGCCGTCGCAGGCGCTGCACCGGTTTCCAGCGGTTTGTAGAACTCGCGGTACACCGCCTGCGCCTCTGCGGCCGGCAGCGGCTGTGAGGGACGTGGGGTGTATTGATACTGGTAACCGGCGCCACTGCCACCATTGGAAAACGACTGTTGCGGGGCTCGAGGCTGTTCAAGCACCGGCGAGGCCAGGCGCATTTCACCCTGGGGCCCGAACTCACCGGCCTGCTGGCCCGTGGGGCGAACCAGCTCAGGTACGGCAGCAGGTGCGGCCAGCTGGTCTTCCGGACGTACATCGGCCAAGGCACGGTGCAAGGTGCCATACAGGAAGTCATGCACCGAGCGCCCTTCACGGAACCGTACTTCATGCTTGGTAGGGTGCACGTTCACATCGACGCCGTTGGGCTCCAGTTCCAGGAACAGCACGAACGTGGGGTGGCGGCCGTTGAACAGCACGTCCCGGTAGGCCTGACGCACGGCATGGGCGACCAGTTTGTCGCGCACTGCCCGGCCATTGACGAAGAAGTACTGCAGGTCTGCCTGGCTGCGCGAGAACGTTGGCAGGCCGACCCAGCCCCAAAGGCGCAGGCCGTTGCGCTCGACGTCGATCGGCAGTGCCTGCTCCATGAAGCCCGGGCCGCAGATGGCACCCACCCGCCGTGCACGGGCGATATCGTCATGGGCCTCGTGCAGGCTGAGGATGCTCTTGCCATTGTGGCGCAGGTGGAAGCCGACATCGAAACGGGCCAGCGCCAGCCGCCGGATCACTTCCTGCAAGTGATCGAATTCGGTTTTCTCGGCTTTGAGAAACTTGCGCCTGGCCGGGGTATTGAAGAACAAATCGCGCACTTCCACCGAGGTACCGACCGGGTGCGCCGCCGGCTGCACGCGCGGCGTCATGTCGCGGCCTTCGGTTTCTACTTGCCAGGCCTCACTGGCACTGGCGGTACGCGAGGTCAGGGTCAGGCGCGCCACCGAACTGATCGAGGCCAAGGCCTCGCCACGGAAGCCCAGGCTCAATACCCCTTCAAGGTCTTCCAGCTCGCGGATCTTGCTGGTGGCGTGTCGGGCCAGGGCCAGCGGCAGGTCGTCGGCAGAAATACCGCTGCCATCGTCCCGCACCTTCAGCAGTTTGACGCCGCCCTGCTCGACTTCGATATCGATGCGCCGGGCACCGGAGTCCAGGCTGTTTTCCAGCAGTTCCTTGGCTACAGACGCCGGCCGCTCGACAACCTCGCCGGCGGCAATCTGGTTGGCCAGCCGCGGGCTGAGCAGCTGAATTCGCGAACCGCCACTCATCATTGCGCGGCCAAGGTTGTGGCGGGTACATCGAGGCGCTGGCCAACCTTCAGCTCATCAGTCTTCAGGCTGTTGATGCTGCGCAGGCTGGCCACACTGACCTGGTAACGCACGGCGAGCATCGCCAGGGTTTCGCCAGGGCGCACGGTGTGTTCACGCGGGCCGGCGGCGATCTTGCCGGTGTCACGCAGCCAGGCGATGTAGGTGCCAGGTGGCGGGTTCTGCTGGAAGTACTGGTGCACCCCAGTGCGGATCGACCGGGCCAACGCCTGCTGGTGGCTGGAGGAGGCCAGTTTGGCTGCTTCGTTGTTGTTCGAGATGAACCCGGTTTCAACGAGGATCGACGGAATATCCGGCGACTTCAGCACCATGAACCCGGCCTGTTCCACACGCTGCTTGTGCAACGAAGTGACACGCCCCATGTTGCCCAATACCTTTTGCCCCACGTTGAGGCTGGAGCTGAGCGTAGCGGTCATCGACAGATCAAGCAGCACGCCCGCGAGCATGCGGTCCTTGTCGTCGAGGCTGACATTACCCGCACCACCGATCAGGTCAGAACGGTTTTCCGTGTCGGCCAGCCAGCGCGCCGTCTCGGAGGTGGCGCCACGATCGGACAGGGCGAACACCGAGGCGCCAAAGGCTGCGCGCGACGGGGCCGCGTCGGCGTGAATCGAAATGAACAGGTCGGCGCCTTTCTTGCGGGCGATTTCCGTACGCTTGCGCAGCGGGATGAAGTAATCACCGGTGCGGGTCAGCTCTGCACGGAAACCTTTTTCGCTGTTGATCTGACGCTGCAGCTCCTTGGCGATCTGCAACACGATGTCTTTTTCGTGCTGGCCACGCGAGCCGGAAGCGCCAGGGTCTTCGCCGCCGTGCCCGGCATCGATGGCAACCACGATGTCACGCTTGCCACTGGGTACCGGTGGCAGCTTGATCGCCGGCTGGGTCGGCGTCACTGGCACCGCGGGCGTTGTCGCAGGCGTTTGTACCGGGGCCGGCGCAGGTGGCGGCGTGCTGGCCGCGATAGCGTCAGCCTCTTGGTCATACAGGTCGACCACCAAGCGGTTGCCGTACTGTGCGTTGGGCGCCAGGGTGAAGCTTTTCGGGGTAACCGACTTTTTCAGGTCGACCACAACCCGAAGGTCGGTTGGCGTACGCTGAGCCGAACGCACACTGCTTATCGGCGTGTTGGAGGTGGCCACATTCAGTGGCGCGGCCAGTGTTGCGCCATTGATGTCGATGACCAGGCGATCGGGTGCGCTCAGGGTGAAGACACTATGCTGCACGGGGCCAGACAGGTCGAAGACCAGCCGCGTGTTGTCCGGTGCGCGCCACAGGCGCATGCTCTTGACTTGAGTGACGGCCAGAGCCTCAACGGTCACCGTTGTCAGCAACAGCCCAACGATGGCGACCAGTGCGCGTATGCGCATACCTACCCCACTTACTGTTTATAGTGTTCGGCCAGTGCCACGCACCAGGCCTCGCCGCGAGCCCCCTGCGGCGAAAGGTTCAGCGAGCGTCCACTCGCTTGGGGGCTTATGGTAATGGTCAGGTCAGGCTTTGGCAAAACGCCCGCACCCTTTTGTGGCCATTCGAACAGGCACAGCGGGTCGCCCTCGAAATAGTCACGAATGCCCATGAACTCAAGCTCCTCCGGGTCGACCAGGCGATACAGGTCGAAGTGAAAGGCTCGGACCTCGCCGATTTCATAGGGTTCGACCACGGTGAACGTCGGGCTTTTCACAGCACCAGTATGGCCCAGACCGCGGATCAGGCCACGCGACAGGGTTGTTTTACCCGCGCCCAGGTCGCCCTCAAGGAAAATCACGCCGCGACCGCCGGTCACCTCGGCCAGTGCTGCACCGAATTTGACCGTGGCCTCTTCATCGGCCAGAAACAGATTTAAGCCAGACACGCAGAATGCTCCTCCAACAACTCACGAATGACCGGCGCCAGATCACTGGCCGCCAGGCCTCTACCTTTTTTCCCAAGGCGCTCGCCGGCACAGGCGTGCAGCCACACCCCCAGACAGGCTGCGCCCCAGGCATCCAGGCCCTGGGCCAACAGGGCTGCCAGCACGCCAGTCAGCACATCGCCCAGGCCGGCGCCGGCCATCGCTGGGTGCCCGCGCTCGCACAACGCCAGCTGCCCGCTCGGGGCTGCCACCAGGGTGCCGGCACCTTTGAGTACACAGACGCTGTTATAACGGCGCGCCAGCTTGCGCGCAGCACCAGGGCGGTCGGCCTGTACGGCCTCAGTGGCAATGCCCAGCAGCCGCGCCGCCTCCCCCGGGTGCGGAGTAAGGATGCTGCCACTGGGCAGGGCCAGCGGGGTTCGCGCCAGCAAATTCAAGGCATCGGCATCCCACACTTGCGGCCGCTCGGCGTTGGCCACCGCCGACAACAGGCTACAGCCCCACGCCGCCTGCCCCAGGCCGGGCCCGACCACCAGGACCGAGGCGCGCTCCAGCACACCCATCAGTTGGTTGGCCGAACGGACACCCAGGCACATGACCTCGGGCAGGCGCGCCAGGCTGGCCGACACGTGCTCGGGCCGGGTTGCCACGCTGACCAGCCCGGCGCCACAACGCAGGGCGGCTTCGGCACTGAGCAACACAGCGCCTCCGGTACCCAGGTCGCCACCGACCACCAGTACATGGCCAAAGTCGCCTTTGTGGGCATGCGCCTGCCGCGCCGGCAGGCGGGCAACCGTCACGCTGCTGAGCAATTGTGGGGCATTACTGGGGTGTTTGGTCTGCGGCATGGGGTCAAAGGCTCCAATGTCTGGCAGAATTATACGCACCTGAGCCCGTATTGCCTTGCCCATCCATGTCCGCCTCTACACCTGACCTCGCCCAACTGGCCCAATCGATCAAGATTTGGGGCCAGGAACTCGGTTTTGCCCATGTTGGCATCGCCGGGGTCGACCTTGGCGAACACGAACACCACCTGCAGCGTTGGCTCGACGCCGGTTATCAGGGTGAAATGGAATACCTGGGCGCCCACGGCAGCAAAAGGTCACATCCCGACCAGCTGATCCCCGGCACGGTACGCGTGGTCTCGTTACGTATGGACTACCTGCCCGGCGACACGCAGATGGCGCAGCGCCTTGCCCAGCCCGAGAAGGCCTACGTGTCACGCTACGCGCTTGGCCGGGACTACCACAAGCTGGTGCGCAAGCGCGTGCAGTTCCTCGCCGACCGCATCCAGGAAGCCATCGGTCCGTTCGGCTACCGCGCCTTCGTGGACAGCGCCCCGGTACTGGAAAAAGCCCTGGCCGAACAGGCTGGGCTGGGCTGGATCGGCAAGAACACGCTATTGCTCAACCGCAAGGCGGGGAGCTACTTCTTCCTTGCCGAACTGTTCGTCGACCTGCCGTTGCCAGTGGACGAAGCCACCACCAGCGAGCACTGCGGGCGTTGCCAGGCCTGCCTGGACATCTGCCCGACACAAGCGTTTGTCGGGCCCTATGTGCTGGATGCGCGACGCTGCATCTCGTACCTGACCATCGAGCTGAGGGGCGCGATCCCTGTCGAGTTACGCGCAAAGATGGGCAACCGGGTGTTCGGTTGCGACGACTGCCAGATCGTCTGCCCCTGGAACCGCTTTGCCAAGCACAGTCAGGAGCAGGATTTCCAGCCACGGCACGGGCTGGAAAATACCGACCTGGCGGCGATGTTCCTGTGGGATGAACGCACCTTCCTGCGCAAGACCGAGGGCGGGCCTTTGCGGCGTGCGGGGTACGAGCGGTTCTTGCGCAACCTGGCGGTGGGATTGGGCAATGCGCCCTCCACGATTCCGGTGATCGAGGCGCTGAAGGCCAGGCGTGACGATGAATCGGAGTTGGTGCGCGAGCATGTGGAGTGGGCGCTGGCCCGACACGGAGCTCAATAGCGACCAGCCTCAGAGCATGCGCCATCCTTGTGGGAGCGGGCGCGCCCGCGAAGCAGGCAACACAGGGAATGGCACCGGCTTCGCCGGTGTTCGCGGGCACGCCCGCTCCCACATGGGCCATGTTGCGCTTGTAAATTGCGTCACTGCTGGTCGTTGTAGTGGAACTTGGGCATTTCCCAGTGGAAGCGTATCGCCAACAGGCGCACCAGGAAGCCGCCAAACAGAGTCAGCAACATCGCCTGCTCCGCCGGCACCTTGAAATACACGCATCCCAGATAGAACCAGGCCGCCGCAAATGACACACTGGCATACAGCTCACGGCGGAACACCAGCGGGATGTCGTTGCAGAAGATATCCCGCAGGATCCCGCCAAACACCCCGGTGATCACCCCGCTGATCGACGCCACCAGCATGCCCTGCCCCATCTCCAGCGCCGTCATGCAACCTATCAGGGTAAACGCCACCAGCCCCAGGGCATCGAGCACCAGGAACAGCGAGCGAAGGCGGCGCATCATTGGCGCGATGAAAATGGTCAGCAGCGCCGCAAAACTGGTCAGCACCAGGTACTCAGGGTGCTTCACCCAGGTCAGCGGGTAGTGCCCGAGCAGCACATCACGCACCGAGCCGCCCCCAAGCGCAGTGACGCAGGCGATCAGCACCACGCCAAACCAATCCATGCCGCGACGCCCGGCAGACAGCGCGCCAGTCATGGCTTCGGCGGTAATGGCGATAAGGTAGAGCATCAACAACATGGTGCGGGTCCGTGCAGGAAAGGCGCGCAGTCTAACCAGTTGCCCAAGGCACCAAAAGGGGGCGCAGATACAATATCTGCGCCGTTTCGACTCACAGCTTGATGAAGTGCTCGCGATAGTGACGCAGTTCGGCGATCGATTCGCGGATATCGTCCAGCGCCAGGTGGGTATTGCCCTTCTTGAAGCTGTCACGCACGTCCGGCGCCCAGCGCGCGGCCAGCTCCTTGAGGGTGGAGACATCCAGGTTGCGGTAGTGGAAGTAGTTTTCCAGGTTGCGCATGTGGCGGTAGAGGAAACGACGATCCTGGCAGATGCTGTTGCCGCAGATCGGCGACTTGCCTTTAGGCACCCACTGCTCGAGGAAGGCGATGGTCTGTGCCTCGGCTTCGGCCATGCTGACCTTGCTCTCGCGCACGCGCTGGGTCAGCCCCGAAGCGCCATGGGTGCGGGTGTTCCACTCGTCCATGCGCGCCAGCACTTCGTCACTGTGGTGGATGGCGATTACCGGGCCTTCGGCCAAGGTATTGAGCTCGCTGTCGGTGACGATGGTGGCCATTTCGATGATGACGTCGCTGTCCGGATCCAGGCCGGTCATTTCCAGGTCGATCCAGATCAGGTTCTGTGGGTTTTGCATGCAGGGGCTCCTCATATAGGCGGTCATATTAGCCTAGTGGCCAAGGCACGCCCATTCACGGCACAAAGGTGAGCAGAATAGTCCAGCGGCTGGCGTGCTAAACTGCCTGCCGTTTTCAATGCCCCACGCCGGGCCTCTCTTACGGTACCTTCATGGCCAAACGCCAGCTCAATCGCCGCCAAAACTGGCGGATCGAAAAAATCCAGGGCGAGCGCGCCGCTCGCGCGGCCAAACGCGAGCAGCATGCACTGCAGGAACTGGAAGGTGGCGACCTGGGGCCTGAGCAACTGGGCCTGGTGATCGCGCACTTCGGCGTGCAGGTAGAAGTTGAAGCTCAGGATGGCGAAACCGCAGGCCAGGTGTTCCGCTGCCATTTGCGCGCAAACCTGCCAGCACTGGTCACCGGCGACCGTGTCGTGTGGCGTGCGGGTAACCAGGGCATCGGCGTAATCGTGGCGCAGATGCCGCGCAGCACCGAGCTGTGCCGGCCGAACAACCATGGTCAACTCAAGCCGGTGGCAGCCAACGTCGACCTGATTGTGATCGTGTTCGCCCCGGCGCCGGAGCCGCACCCGAACCTGATCGACCGCTATCTGGTAGCGGCCGAGCACGCCGGCCTGCGCCCGCTGCTGCTGCTGAACAAAGCCGACCTGATCAACGACGAGAACGGCCCCGGCCTGCATGCGCTGCTGGAGGTCTACCGCGAACTGGGCTACCCGCTGCTGGAAGTTTCGGCACACCACGGCGATGGCATGCAGCGCCTGCAACAACAACTCGACGGCCATATCAGCGTGTTCGTCGGCCAGTCGGGGGTGGGCAAGTCGTCGCTGGTCAACAGCCTGCTGCCAGACGCGGGCACCCGCGTCGGCGACTTGTCGGAATGGTCAGGCCAGGGTACTCACACCACCACCACGGCGCGGCTTTACCACTTCCCCAATGGCGGGGACCTGATCGACTCGCCGGGTATCCGCGAGTTCGGCCTTGGCCATGTCAGCCGCGACGACGTGGAGGATGGCTTCATCGAGTTCCGCGACCTGTTCGGCACCTGCCGCTTCCGCGACTGCAAGCATGACCGCGAACCGGGCTGCGCGCTGCTCAAGGCACTGGAAGAGGGGCGCATCAAGCCACAGCGCATGAACAGCTACCGCTCGATCATCGCCAGCCTGGCAGAAGACAGCTACTGAAACGCTCGAAATGAAAGTTGCCGCGTCCCCTTGTAGGAGCGGGTTTACCCGCGAATACGGTGGCGACTGCAACGGTGAACGGCGGGTGGAAATTGGCCAGCAGGTCCGGCCCTTTCGCGGGTGAACCCGCTCCTACGACGGCCTGCGCCCAATCACCGATGCGTATGTAGGAGCGACTCTAGCCGCGAACACCGGCAACGCCGGTGCCATTCACCGCACTGGCGGCTTCGCGGGTAAACCCGCTCCTACAATGATCGCGCCAGCGTTCAGGTGGTGGGTAGCACAGTTGCCCACCCCAAAAAGCCGCTTACTGATCCTTGGCTTCATCCATCTTCAGCGTGCCATCTTCAAAGATGTTCAGCTTCTGGCGCAGCTCGCGCGGTTGCATCGGTGCCTGTTCAGTTGCCCCTGGGGCAGCCGGTGCCGAAGCCCCTGGCGCAACACCACTGGCTGGCGCTGCAGGTGCCGTTGGCGCAGCTGGCGGTGTTTCCGGCGCACCCTGCTCACCTTCGATATTGCGCTGGGCTTTCTTGGTCAGCACGATGATGTCGATACGGCGGTTGACCGGGTTGAACGGGTCCTTGCGGTCGAACAGTGACGACGAGGCGTACCCCACCACCCGTGCCACCTGGCCGTCGGGGTAACCACCCGCCACCAGGGCACGCCGCGCGGCGTTGGCGCGGTTGGCCGACAGCTCCCAGTTACCGTACTCGCCAGTGCCAGCATACGGCTTGGCATCGGTATGGCCGCTGATGCTGATCTTGTTCGGCACCGCCTTGATGGTGTCGGCCATGGCCAGCAGGATATCTTCGAAGTAAGGCTGCAGGCGCGCGCTACCGATGTCGAACATCGGTCGGTTCTCAGCATCCATGATCTGGATGCGCAGGCCGTCCTGGGTGATCTCGAACAGGATCTGGTCCTTGAACTTCTGCAGTTGCGGGTTCTCTTCCACCTTGTTCTGCAGCTCCTGCAGCAACAACTCCAGACGCTCGCGCTCGACCTGCTCGGCCATGGTCTCGACCTGGTCCTTGTTCAGCTGAGTGGGGGACTGCTGCGTCGGCTCGGTCTTCACTTCCGGATTGATGGTTTTGTCCGGCGCCATCTCCGGGGAACCCCCAAGGTCGATGACATAAGGCGTGCCACTCTCGGAGAAACCAATAGGGTCCTGGAAGTAGCCGGCAATGGCGATCTTCTGCTCAGGCGTGGCCGTGGACAACAGCCACAGCACCAGGAAGAACGCCATCATGGCCGTGGCGAAGTCGGCAAAGGCGATTTTCCAGGCGCCACCATGGTGGCCGCCGCCAAAGCGCTTGACGCGCTTGACGATGATGGGCTGATTGTTCTCCATGACTCAGCGACCGCGAACCGCTTGTTCCAGTTCGGCGAAGCTTGGGCGGTGCTTGGGGTACAGCACCTTGCGCCCGAACTCGACCGCCAGCGAAGGTGGCATGCCCGACGCCGAGGCCACCAGCGAAGCCTTGATCGATTCGTAGAGGTTCAGTTCTTCCTTGGCATCGTGCTCCAGGCACTTGGCCAAAGGGCCGAAGAACCCGTAAGCCGCCAGAATACCGAAGAAGGTACCCACCAGCGCCGCACCTACGTGCATACCGATGGCCGCCTGATCGCCATCGCCCAGCGAGGCCATGGTCACCACGATACCCAGTACCGCCGCAACGATACCGAACCCGGGCATACCGTCGGCGATGCCGGTCACCGCGTGGGACGGGTGCTCCAGCTCTTCCTTCATGCTCAGCAGTTCCATGTCGAACAGGCCCTCGAGCTCGTGCGGGGCCATGTTGCCGGTGGACATGATGCGCAGGTAATCGCAGACGAAGGCAGTCATGCGCTCATCGGCCAGTACCGTCGGGTACTTGGCGAAGATCGGGCTGGCTGCGGCGTCCTCGATGTCGGCCTCGATGGCCATCATGCCTTCGCGACGGCTCTTGTTGAGGATTTCGTAAACGAGGCCCAGCACCTCCAGGTAGAAGGCATGGCTGAAGCGCGAGCCGAACATCTTCATCGACTTCTTGATGACGTGCATGGTCATGTGGCCAGGGTTGGCCTGCAGGAATGCACCAAAGGCCGCACCGCCGATGATCAGTACTTCGAACGGCTGGATCAGCGCTGCGATCTTGCCGTGGGAGAGCACGTAGCCGCCGAGCACGCTCGCGAATACGACGATGATGCCGATAATTTTAGCCATAGGTTCAAAGCACTTGCTGTCGTGGTCAGGGGAAGAGACGGGAGCTTTAAAACTCTTCTTCTACTTATCGGCAGAACTGCGCCAGACTATAGCCACTCAATGCGAAAAGCCAGTTCGGACTGATGTCAAAATGCCAATTGAAACCAAGGTGCCCACTCAGGCCCCGCGTACGCTAGAGGCCTGGGTAAAGCTGCTCGAGAGTGTTCGCATCCCCGTGCCGAAGCACAGCTACGACCGGGTCATGGCTGCCATCCACGATAGCCGTCGCTCACTGCGCGATATCGCCGAACTGATGCAGGATAGCCCGGCACTGGTGCTGTCAGTGATGCGCGAAGCCAATCACCCCACCAATGCCAGCCTCGCCGAACCCGCCGAAAGCCTGGAAGTCGCCCTCAACCGCCTGGGCCTGGAGCGCAGCGAGCAGCTTCTCAAACGCCTGCCGGCGCTGCCCGTGGAGGAAATTCCGCCGGTACTGTGCCAGTTCCAGATGATCAGCCAGCATGCGGCACAGCAGGCCAGCGGCCTGTTCGCTAGCCGCCTCGCACGGCTGTGGCAAGAGATTCACTGGGGCAGCCTGCTGTTCCTGTCGCCACTCTGGCCACTGGCACTGGCCTACCCCAAGCTGCTTGACACTTGGGAGCTGCGGGTTATCCACAAAGGTGAAGACGCCGCCCACGTCGAGGAAGAACTGTTTGGCGTGCGCATCATGGCGCTGTGCCAGACCATGGCCGAGTATTGGCGCCTGCCCCAATGGGTCACCCAGGGTTATCGCCTGCTACTGGAAGAGCGCGAACAACTGGCCCAGGTGCTGAATATCGCCCGCGACGAAGACCTGCTCAGCCAGCAACACCGCCTGGACGCCGAGCCCGGCCTGCGGCGCTGGTTCAACCAGCCGGCCAATACCGTACTGCTGGCCAACAACCTGGCCCTGGCGGCACAGGTCGGCTGGGACAACCCGCACCTGCTGCGCTGGCAACTGCTGACCGCGCTGTACCTGCAAACCTCGCTGGAAGATGTGCAGCAGCAGGTGCACCAGCAGGCTGCCGCCAGCGCCCGCCGCCACGCCCGGCATGCCCTGTTCCACCCGGCCGAGGCCTTGATCTGGCCGTGGCACCAACGCCGCCCTCACCCGGACATGCTGGCCCCGCCACCGCCCAGCAGCGACGACCTGGCACGCTGGCGCACGCTGTGCCAGCACCTGCTGGCCCAACCCAGCCCGTTCACCAACACCGTGCACCTGGCCACGCAGGCCCGTGAGGCCCTGCTGGCCTGCGGCATGCAACGCATCATGCTGCTTAGCCTGGACAAGGCCAGTGACTACCTGCGCGTGCAGCAAATTGCCGGCCTGCCCAAGGAGGCCGGGGCTCTGGCCCTGCAGGTATCGCAGAACAAGCTGCTGCAAAAGCTGCTGAGTCAGGCCGGGCAGTTGCGCATCACACCGGAAAACCACAGCCAGTTCTCGGCGCTGTTGCCCGCCCCGCTGCGCACCTTGTTCCGCAGCGAACATGTACTGCTTCGCTCGCTGGCTGCGAACGACCAGGTGCTGATGCTGTTGGTGGCCGACCAGGGCTGCCGGCCTTTGGCCGATATCAGCGTGCAAGCCTTCGGCAAGACCGCGCAATGCATCGAGCGGGCCTTGTCGGTGTTTACCAACCGCAAGGGTTGAGCCTTGCGCTACAATCGCCCCTCTTTCCACACTGGAGACCGTGGATGACCGACTTTTCCGGCCTGCCCCTGGTGATCGAAGCTGCAGACCTGCTGCCACGCCTGGATTCGCCGCAGCTGATCCTGGTCGACCTGAGCAGCGCCAACCGCTATGTCAGCGGGCATATCCCCGGCGCGCGCTTTGTCGAAGGCAAGCGCACCCAGCTCGGCCAGCCCCCGGCGCCCGGCCTGCTGCCAGCCCTGGGCGAGCTCGAAAAACTGTTCAGCGAACTTGGCCACCGCGCCGATGCCGTGTATGTGGTGTACGACGATGAAGGCGGCGGCTGGGCCGGGCGCTTCATCTGGCTGCTCGATGTCATCGGCCACAAGCACTACCACTACCTCAATGGCGGTATCCAGGCCTGGCCGGCAGACAAACTGTCCACCGCAGTGCCTGCCATTGGCAGCGCCTCGGTGCACCTGCACATAGACAGCGCACCCACTGCCACCCGCGAGTACCTGCAAAGCCGCCTGGGCGCCGATGACCTGGTCATCTGGGACGCGCGCGGCCCGCAGGAATTCAGCGGCGAAAAAGTGCTGGCAGCCAAAGGCGGCCACATCCCCGGCGCGATCAACTTCGAGTGGACCGCCGGCATGGACCTCAACGACCACCTGCGCATTCGCCAGGACATCAAACAAGTCCTCGAGCAACTGGGCATCACCCCTGACAAGGAGGTGATCACCCACTGCCAGACCCACCGCCGCTCCGGTTTCACTTACCTGGTGGCCAAGGCCCTCGGCTACCCACGCGTCAAGGCCTACGCCGGCTCGTGGAGCGAATGGGGCAACCACCCGGACACGCCTGTAGAAGTCTAAGGAACCTGCATGAAATCCCGTCTGTTCATCATCAGCCAGTACCTGCTGCCGCACCACCTGCTGTCGCGGCTGGCCGGCTGCATCGCCGAGTGCCGCGTGCGCTGGTTCAAGAACGCCTTCACCGCATGGTTCGCCAAGCGCTACCAGGTGAACATGAGCGAGGCGCTGGTCGAAGACCTGAGCGCTTACGAGCACTTCAATGCGTTCTTCACCCGCGCCTTGAAACCTGGTGCCCGTCCGCTGGACGAAACCCCGGGCGCCATCCTGTGCCCGGCCGACGGTGCGGTCAGCCAGCTTGGCCCGATCGAGCACGGTCGTATCTTCCAGGCCAAAGGCCACGGTTTCAGCGCGCAAGAGCTGCTGGGCGGTGATCCGGCCATGGCCGCGCCGTTCATGGGCGGCGAGTTTGCCACCATCTACCTGTCGCCCAAGGACTACCACCGCGTGCACATGCCGCTGGCCGGCACCCTGCGCGAAATGGTCTATGTGCCGGGCCGCCTGTTCTCGGTCAACCAGACCACTGCAGAGAATGTCCCCGAGCTGTTCGCTCGCAACGAGCGCGTGGTCTGCCTGTTCGATACAGAGCGTGGGCCAATGGCTGTGGTACTGGTCGGCGCGATGATCGTCGCCTCGATCGAAACGGTATGGGCCGGGCTGGTCACGCCGCCCAAACGTGAGCTGAAGACCTTCCGCTACGACGAAGCCAGCCGCACGCCGATCCACCTGGAGAAAGGTGCCGAACTAGGCCGCTTCAAGCTGGGTTCGACCGCCATCGTGCTGTTCGGGCCGGAGCAGGTGAAGTGGGCTGAGAGCCTGGGTGCGGGTTCTGCAGTGCGCATGGGGCAGCAACTGGCGGCGCCTGCGCAGGCTTGATTCGAGCCATATGAAAAAGGCCCTGCATATGCAGGGCCTTTTTCGTTGGGCCGCCATGCGGCCCCGGATTCACGGATCAGCCGCGGGCGTCACGATCACGCAGGCCCAGCAGATACAGCACCCCGTCCAGCCCCAAGGTGGAAATCGCCTGCTTGGCCGACTGGCGCACCAGCGGCTTGGCACGAAACGCCACGCCCAAACCGGCCAGCGACAGCATCGGCAGGTCATTGGCACCATCGCCCACGGCGATGGTCTGCTCCAGTTGCAAGCCTTCGTCACTGGCCAGCTTCTTCAACAAATCGGCCTTGCGCTGGGCATCGACAATCGGCTCAACAGCCACGCCCGTCACCTTGCCATCGACCACTTCAAGTTCGTTGGCGAACACATAGTCGATACCCAGGCGCGCCTGCACCTGACGAGCGAAATAGGTAAAGCCACCGGACAGAATCGCGGTCTTGTATCCCAGGCGCTTGAGCTCGGCAAACAGGTTCTCGGCACCCTCGGTCAGGCGCAGCGATGCCCCGATCTCGTCCAGTACCCCCACATCCAGGCCCTTGAGCAGCGCCATGCGCTCTTTGAAGCTGGCGCGGAAGTCCAGTTCACCGCGCATGGCGCGCTCGGTGATCGCCGCCACCTGCTCACCCACACCCGCCGCCTTGGCCAGTTCGTCGATGACTTCGGCCTCGATCAGCGTGGAGTCCATGTCGAACACCGCCAGGCGGCGGTTGCGGCGGAACAGATCGTCCTTCTGGAAGGCGATGTCGACGCTCAGCTCTTCAGCCAGGGCAAAGAAGTCGGCACGCAGGGCCTGGGCATCGCTCGGCACACCGCGCACGGAGATCTCGACGGCTGCCTTACCCTTGTCGGTTTCGGCATCCAGTGCCACCCGGGCCGACAGGCGCTCGATACGCTCGATGGTCAGGCCGTACTGGCTGATCACCGCACTCACCCGCTGCAGTTGCTCGGGAGTGATCTTACGGCTGAGCAGGGTAACGATGTGGCGCGCTTCGCCATGCCCATCAGCCCAATGCTGGTAGTCGGCCTCGGAAATCGGCGTGTAACGGGCCTGCAGGTTCAGTTCGTGGGCTTTAGCCTGCACGCTTTGCAACAGCGCGGTAGCCACTTCGTTGTCCGGGATGTCGACCAGGATGCCAAACGACAAGGTGCCGTGCATGACCGCCAGGCCGATGTCGAGGATACTCACACCGCCCTGTAGCAGGACGCCGGTGATAGCCGCAGTGAGACCGGGACGGTCCTCACCGGTGATGTTGATCAGGACGATTTCGCGCACAACCTGGCTCCGACTTCGATGAAAAATGCGCATTCTACCGATTTTCCATGACCATCGGGCGCCAACGATACTTTGCCGACAAAACCCGGCTCGCTATACTCCCCCCACTTTCATGCCATTAAGAGCCGAGCTCTGTGAACCGGCCCACGCCAGTCAAACCAGACAATTTCTTCCTGATGATCTATCGCGCCCTGAGTCAACGTCGCGTGCCGCTGGCACTGCGCATCGCCTGCACCAACATTTTCCTGGTGGCGCTGGCGCTGGTGATCTACGCCTGCGTGATGGGCCTGCAGTTCAAGCAGGCCATGCATGAGCAGGCCGATGCCTTGGGCCAGAGCCTGACCACCCAGACGGCCACATCGGCAACCGAGCTGCTGGTGTCCAATGACATCCTCAGCCTCAACGTGCTATTGGGCAACCTGGTTAAAAACCCGCTGGTGGCCCATGCCGCAATCTACAGCGTGGATAACCGCATCCTCGCCGAAGCGGGCCAGCGCCCGCGCAACAGCCTGCTGGGCGAGGCCGAAGGCCTGTACCAGACCAAAATCACGTTCCAGGACGTGACGGCCGGGCAACTGCGCATCAGCCTGGACATGAGCCAGTTCCAGCAACCGATGCTGATCAGCCTGCAGAGCATGGGCATTCTGGCCGCTATCCTGCTGGCCCTGGCCTTGGCCCTCAGCTTGCGTCAGGGCCGCTTCATCACCCTGCCACTGCTGCAGCTGCGGGTATGGCTGCGCGACCCGCAGCCCTATACCCCGGCCACCGACCGCCAGGACGAAATTGGCGACATCGCCCGCCAGCTGCATGCACGCCTGGCCCCGCCTCCGCCCCCGGAGCCGGAGCCTGAGGAAGAAGACGACGAGCAGTTCGACGACCTGCCCGCCGCTGCCCCGGCACCCAAGGCCGTACCGCGCGCCAAACCTGCCCTGGAAGACGAGGATGACGACGAGGCCTTCGCCGGCCTGCTGGACGACGACACTGCACCCAAGGCCGCCGCAGAGGTCGAGTCCGACGAGCCGCAGTACAGCGCCGTACTTGCCGTGCAGCTGGGCTCGCAGGAGCAACTGCGTCGCCTGCCACGCACACGCCTGGCCGAGCTGACCGAGCGCTACCGCGATTGCCTGGAGCACGCGGCCTCGCTCTACGACGGTGAAACCCACACGCTGAACGACGGCAGCACCTTGGTGCTGTTCCACAGCCGCGAGTGTGGCGAGGACTACCTGACCAACGCCATTTGCTGTGGCGAACTGTTGCGCGCCCTGGGCCACGCCCTGCAGATCGAGGTAGCCGACAGCGGCATTACCCTGCAACTGCAGCTAGGCCTGGTCTTGGGCAACGACCTGCATGGGCTGGAACTGGTTGACCTGTTGATGGCCGAGAAGGTCCAGGATGCCCTGGCACTGTCGCAGCACAGCCGTAACCTGTTGCTGGTAGAGCGGCAGATCAACGATGACGCCCTCATTCGCCAGCGTGCGCGTATTCGCCCGATCGCCAGCCCCGAAGGCGCCTGCTGTGTGGAGCGACTGATGGAGCCTTACCCGTCAATGCTGGAACGGCAACTGGCACGCATGCATGAGCACCGCGCCTGACAGGCATACGCTGCATCTACAGCGCATGTCTTGAGCCAGGCTGGTTTCCTTGCGATCACGTGCCTGGCGCAAGATCCAGCCGATAGCGCCACCCCCGGTAGGAGCGGGTAAACCCGCTCCTACAGCGACCAGTGTCCACCCCCGATGTGTGTCCACCCCCAATCCGGTGTAGGAGCGGGTTCACCCGCGAATACGGTGGCGGCGGCAACGGTGAACGGCGGGTGGAAATTGGTCAGCAGGGCCGGCCTCTTCGCGGGTAAACCCGCTCCTACAGCGGCCAGTGTCCAAACCCCGATGTGTGTCCACCCCCAATCAGGTGTAGGAGCGGGTTCACCCGCGAATACGGTGGCGGCGGCAACGGTGAACGGCGGGTGGAAATTGGCCAGCAGGGCTGGCCTCTTCGCGGGTAAACCCGCTCCTACAGCGGCCAGTGTCCAAACCCCGATGTGTGTCCACCCCCAATCAGGTGTAGGAGCGGGTTTACCCGCGAATACGGTAGCGGCGGCAACGGTGAACGGCGGGTGGAAATTGGCCAGCAGGGCCGGCCTCTTCGCGGGTAAACCCGCTCCTACGAAGACCGGCAGATACAAAAAAGCCCGCAGCGAATGCGGGCTTTGTCGTATCTGGCCGTTTGATCAGAACCGATAAACTTCCATATCGGTGCGAATCGGCGAGGCCATCGGGATTTTGGGTTTCTCCGGCCCCTTCTTCACCTGCGTCGGTGCAGCGGGCTTTTTGGGTGCCTCTTCGGCAATCGCCGGCTGGTTGGCCAGCGGCTTCACCGCTGTGCTCAGCTGTTCGGCCAGCTTCTGCAGCAGTTGGCCCTGAGCCTGCACCTGCGACGACTCACTGCCCTCGTGCTGCTGCTCGAGGTGAATGATACGGTTGTCACGCACACGGCCACGGCGGTCAAGCAGACGCCACTGGGCATCCAGGATAGCCGGCTGGTTCTTGCCCGAGTCCAGGCGTGTAATCGACAGCAGCACTTGCACGTCCGGGCTGAAGCCTGCGGTCGCCGGGGCCAGTACTACGCGTTGGCTGTCCAGGCGCCAGGCCAGTTGACGCACCAGCAGCTGGTCGATATCCGATGAAAGGCTGCCAGCCCAACGACCGTCAGTCGCCGCGCTCAGGCTGCCATCAGGTTGACGCTGCAGGAACGTCTCACGCTGAAGGTAATCGGCCACCGATACCGGGCCGAGTACCACGGCCATGCCCGCACTCTGCGACGGCTGGCCAGGATCACCACTGTCGAGCTGATACAGGGCAACCGGCTGATGCATGGTGCACCCGCCAAGGCCCAGCAGGCCAGTCATCAACAGCGCAAATGGAAGGCGCAGAAATTTCATCATCCCATCCAGGCGGCTGCCACAAGGCACACCGCAGTGATACATGTAGATTCAAACGGGCACACGGCCACGCCGGCACCGCAAGGGGCATATCATCCGCGAAATAACCGTCCGACTCCAGCATTTCTGCCCGAAACGGCGTTGAAATTGCCGTTCCAGACATTACAACCGGTTATGTCGGCACTTCCACCTGCAACCCATCGACGCGCTGGAACCCGCGTGGCAGCTTGCTGCCGCGCCGACCGCGCTCGCCCTTGTAGTGCTCCAGGTCGTCCGCCTTCAAAGACAGGGTACGCTTGCCGGCCTGCAATACAAGGGTCGCGCCTTCGGGAATCACGGCCAGATCGGTAACAAATTCTTCACGGCTGGCCACCCGGTCACCCGGCACGCCAATGATCTTGTTGCCCTTGCCTTTACCCAGCTGCGGCAAGTCGCTGACCTTGAACACCAGCAGGCGACCTTCGGTGGTCACGGCCGCCAACCAGTCCTGCTCGCGATCAGCCACTGGACGCGGGGTCATGACCTTGGCCCCGTTGGGCAAGCTGAGCAAGCCCTTGCCGGCCTTGTTCTTGGCCTGCAGGTCTTCACCCTTGACCACGAAGCCGTAACCGGCATCCGAAGCCACCACGTACAGCGCATCGTCGTCAGGCAACAACACACATTCGAAAGTCGCCCCCGGTGGCGGCGTCAGACGGCCAGTCAGCGGCTCGCCCTGGCCACGTGCCGATGGCAGGCTGTGGGCCGCCAGCGAGTAGCTGCGGCCGGTGGAATCGATAAGCACGGCAAACTGGTTGGAGCGCCCGGCCGCGGCGGCCTTGAATCCGTCGCCGGCCTTGTAGGAAAGGCCAGTGGCGTCAATATCGTGGCCCTTGGCGCAGCGCACCCAGCCCTTCTCCGACAGCACCACAGTGACGGGCTCGGTCGGCATCAGCTCGTTTTCCGACAGGGCCTTGGCTTCGGCACGCGCTACGATCGGCGAGCGACGATCATCGCCATAGGTTTCGGCATCCTTGATCAGCTCGCTGCGCACCAGCTTGCGCAGTTTGGCCTCGCTCCCCAGCAAGGCCTGCAGCTTGGCTTGCTCCTTCAGCAACTCATCCTGCTCACCGCGGATCTTCATCTCTTCCAGGCGCGCCAACTGCCGCAGGCGGGTCTCGAGGATGTAGTCAGCCTGGATCTCGGTCAGCTCGAAACGTTCGATCAGGGCCTGCTTGGGGTATTCCTCAGTACGGATGATGTGGATCACTTCATCCAGGTTGAGGAATGCGGTGAGCAAACCGTCCAACAGGTGCAGGCGCTTCTCGACCTTATCCAAACGGTGCTGCAGGCGGCGACGAACGGTATTGGTGCGGAACTCCAGCCACTCCACCAAGATGGTTCGCAGGTTTTTCAACTGCGGCCGGCCGTCCAGGCCGATGATATTCACGTTGACCCGATAGGTGCTTTCCAGGTCGGTGGTAGCGAACAGGTGCTGCATCAGCTCGTCGACATCGACGCGGTTGGATCGCGGGATGATGACAATACGGCATGGGTTCTCGTGGTCCGACTCGTCGCGCAGGTCGGCGACCATCGGCAGCTTCTTGGCCTGCATCTGCGCGGCAATCTGCTCCAGCACTTTGGCCCCGGAGACCTGGTGCGGCAGCGCAGTGACGACGATGTCGCCATCCTCGACGCGGTACACGGCGCGCATGCGGATCGAGCCGCGGCCGCTTTCGTACATTTTGAGAATTTCAGCCCGCGGCGTGACGATCTCCGCCTCGGTCGGGTAATCCGGCCCTTGGATGTGCTCGCACAACTGCTCGATGGTTGCCTTGGGCTCATCGAGCAGTCGCACACAGGCACTGGCCACCTCTCGCAGGTTGTGCGGCGGCACGTCGGTGGCCATGCCCACGGCGATACCGGTGGTACCGTTGAGCAGGATGTTGGGCAGGCGCGCAGGCAGCACGGCCGGCTCCTGCAACGTGCCGTCGAAGTTCGGCACCCAGTCCACGGTGCCCTGGCCGACTTCGCTGAGCAGCACTTCAGCGTAGCGTGACAGCCGCGCCTCGGTGTAGCGCATGGCGGCGAACGACTTCGGATCATCCGGCGCACCCCAGTTGCCCTGGCCATCGACCAAGGTGTAGCGGTAGCTGAACGGCTGCGCCATCAGCACCATGGCCTCGTAGCAGGCCGAATCGCCATGGGGATGGAACTTGCCAAGCACGTCACCGACGGTACGTGCCGACTTCTTGTGCTTGGCATCGGCATCGAGCCCCAACTCGCTCATGGCGTAGACGATGCGGCGCTGCACCGGCTTCAGGCCGTCGCCGATATGCGGCAAGGCACGGTCCATGATCACGTACATGGAGTAGTTGAGGTAGGCCTGTTCGGTGAAGTCAGCCAGCGAGCGGCGTTCTACGCCGTCCAGGCTGAGTTCCAGTGAGTCGCTCATGCGGGCCTCGTCATTTCAGGTTCTGGCGCAGCAACATGGTGCCACCGCGCTGGGTAAATTCAAGTTGTTGCAGGGCACTCATACCCAGCAGTACGGTGGACCCATCCAGGCCCGGCACCACGATGGCGCGTACGTTCTGCAGGCGGATATCGCCCAGTTGCAGGCTGGTCAGGCGCGTGCGGTAGCCTTCGGTGCGGCCATTGGCGGTGCTCAGTAGCACCGGGCTACCGCGCTCCAGGCTCAGTTCATGAGCCAACGCCTCCGGGATCGCCACATCGGTGGCGCCGGTGTCGAGCATGAAATGCACCACCTGGCCGTTGATGGCACCATCCACCACGAAGTGGCCCTGGCCATTACTCAGCAGGCGCACTTCGATAAAGCCTTGACCATGTTCGGATTGCACCTGGCTGTTGGGATTACGCTGGCTGTCTTCCCACTGGCCGAAAAAACGCGTGGCAAGAAACAGCGCCGCCGCCCAAGCGACGATCATCAGCAACTTGCCCGCGCGCTTGCCCGGCGCCTGGCTCATGGTTTGGCGCTCCAGCCGCCTTCCGGTGCGTCGAAGCGCCAGACAACTGGGCGGGTTTCACCGTCGGCACGGGCGCCGTTGTTATTGTCCAGGCCAATCCAGGCGCCCTTGGCATCGATCACCAGTGCTTCGGCCAGGCCAAACGGCTGCGCGTAGCGCCGTGACTCGACCAGCGCATCAGCAGCGAACGACCAGCAACGCTCGACCTTGCCACTGTCGACATCACGTCGGCACACCCGGTAGGCGTTGCGTTCGAGGGTAAACAGCTTGCCCTCGAACCAGGCCAGGTCAGCGAAGTCGCGCGACAAGGCCCTGGCATTGGGCATCTGCGCGGGTTGCATTTCGACCCCCGCCTCGCTCAGCAGCACGCAACCACGCCCGCAGGTCCAGACCGACTGCTGGCGCTCGATGGCCACCAGGCCACGGCGCTCACGCTCCGCAGCCAGCCACAGGCGGTCACCCGTCGGGTTGATCGCCAGGCCTTCGAACAGGGCATTGAAGTTCAGCAGCATGCCGCTTGCCCGGGCCTGGCGCACCATGGCCGAGTCGATCCTCAACCAGTCCGGCTCGCCTTCCAGCGGCAATTGCAGCACCGCGGCATGCGCCTCGCTGACCAGATAGAGGTTACCCGCCTGATCACAGGTGATACCTTCGAAATCCAGCTCGCCACCGCGAATGTACGATGCCGCCCAATTGCGCGACTTCAACCCCCATGGGAGGCCGCTTTCCGGGACAGCCGGCGGGGTGAAGGTAAGCGGCTGCGCGCGCCAGGTGGGGTTCTGCTGATCGAAGCGGTAGATACGGTCGTCGTCACGGTCGGACACGCCCCACAACCCGCCCCGGCATTCCACCAGCCCCGACAGGTTGCCACCGCGCATACCGTCGATCGGGTGCTCGGCTGTCATCTTCAGCTCTGGCCAGTTGCCCGCCAGGCAAGGCAGGGCGACCAGCGCCAGGCAAACGGCAAGTACTTGCCGAATCAAACCATGACCTCGGCCAGGTTGCCCTTGGTTTCCAGCCAACTCTTGCGGTCACCGGCGCGCTTCTTGGCCAGCAGCTTGTCCATCAGCTCGCAGGTGGCTTCTACGTCGTCCAGGGTCAGCTGCACCAGGCGCCGGGTGTTCGGGTCCATGGTGGTTTCGCGCAACTGCGGCGGGTTCATCTCGCCCAGGCCCTTGAAGCGTGTTACCTGCGGCTTGCCGCGCTTCTTCTCGGCCACCAGGCGGTCGAGGATGCCGTCACGCTCGGCTTCGTCGAGGGCGTAGTAGATTTCCTTGCCCAGGTCGATGCGGTACAGGGGCGGCATGGCCACATAAACATGCCCAGCTTCGACCAGTGCCCGGAAGTGCTGAACAAACAGCGCACACAGCAGCGTGGCGATGTGCAGACCATCGGAGTCAGCGTCGGCGAGGATGCAAATCTTGCCATAGCGCAGCTGCGCAAGGTCGGTTGCCCCCGGATCGACGCCAATGGCCACGGCAATGTTGTGCACTTCCTGGCTGGCCAGGACTTCGCCACCGTCCACTTCCCAGGTGTTGAGGATCTTGCCGCGCAGCGGCAGGATGGCCTGGAACTCCTTGTCCCGCGCCTGCTTGGCCGAACCACCGGCCGAGTCACCCTCGACCAGGAACAACTCGGCACGCATCGGGTCCTGGCCCGCACAATCGGCCAGCTTGCCGGGCAATGCCGGGCCCTGTGTGATGCGCTTGCGCTCGACCTTCTTGCTGGCCTTGAGGCGGCGCCCGGCGTTGCTGATGGCCAGTTCTGCCAGTTGCATGCCCAGCTCGGGGTGGGCGTTGAGCCACAGGCTGAAAGCATCCTTGACCACACCGGAGACGAACGCGGCGGCCTCGCGCGATGACAGGCGCTCTTTGGTCTGCCCGGAGAACTGCGGGTCCTGCATCTTCATCGACAGTACGAAGGTGATGCGCTCCCAAACGTCTTCCGGCGCCAGCTTCACCCCGCGCGGCAGCAAGTTGCGGAACTCGCAGAACTCACGCATGGCATCCAGCAAGCCTTGGCGCAGGCCGTTGACGTGGGTGCCGCCCTGGGCGGTGGGGATCAGGTTGACGTAGCTTTCCTGAATGCTGTCGCCGCCTTCGGGCAGCCACAGCAAAGCCCAGTCAACCGCTTCCTTGTTACCCGCCAGGCTGCCACAGAACGGCTCGTCGGGCAGGCGCTGGAATTCGTTGACCGAGTCGACCAGGTAGGAGCGCAGGCCATCCTCGTAGTGCCATTCCACCTTTTCGCCGCTGGCCTTGTCCTCGAAGCTGACCAGCAGCCCCGGGCACAATACCGCCTTGGCCTTGAGCACGTGCTTGAGACGGCTGATGGAAAACTTGGGCGAGTCGAAGTACTTCGGGTCTGGGCTGAAGTACACGCTGGTGCCGGTGTTGCGCTTGCCGACCGAGCCGACCACTTCCAGCTCGCTGGCCTTGAAGCCATCGGCAAAGGTCATCTGGTATTCGTTGCCGTCACGCTTGACGCGCACGCGCACCTGCGTCGACAAGGCGTTGACCACCGAGATACCCACCCCGTGCAGGCCACCGGAAAACTGATAGTTCTTGTTGGAGAACTTGCCGCCGGCGTGCAGCTTGGTGAGGATCAGCTCGACCCCGGACACGCCCTCTTCCGGATGGATGTCCACCGGCATGCCGCGGCCGTCGTCGCTGACTTCCAGCGAATGGTCGGCATGCAGGATGACCTGCACCGAACGCGCGTGGCCGGCCAGTGCTTCGTCGACACTGTTGTCGATGACTTCCTGGGCCAGGTGGTTGGGGCGGCTGGTATCGGTGTACATGCCCGGCCGCTTGCGGACCGGATCAAGGCCCGAGAGGACTTCGATGGCGTCTGCGTTATAGGCGCTAGCGCTGGGATTGGCCATAGGGTCTCGTCGTCAGTCTGGTGAATGCAAAAAAGTCAAAATACAGAAAAATCGAGCGCCGCATACTGCCCACGGGCAATGCCGGCGAAGGCCAGCAGTGCCGGCAGGCGCTCGGCGAAGCCCTGGAAGCTGTGGTCGCCACCGGCCTGGATACGCAGGGCACAAGCACGGTAATAGCGCTCGGCGTGGCGATAGTCCAGGGTTTCATCGGCGGTCTGCAGCCACACTTGATAGCGGTCGGCATCGGCCGGGGCCGCGACTTCCAGCTCGGCCAGGGCCTGCACGTGATCGTGGGTCAGCTCCCAGGTTTCACCGCTGTAATGGTTGCGCTGGGTGCCCAGGTAACCGTCGAAATGCTTGTGCGGGGTTACCGCCGGGTTGACCAGAAGGGCCTTGAGGCCATGGCGCTCGGCCAGATGGGTGGCATAGTAGCCGCCGAGCGAACTGCCCACCAGCAGTGGCGCACCCAGTTCGGCGATGGCCGCTTCGAGCTGGACCATGGCTTGCCGTGGGTGGTGGTGCAGGGCCGGCACTCGCAGCTGGTCGGCCAGGCCGAGCTGCTGCATGACTGCCTCCAGCTGACGCGCCTTGGTCGAAAGCGGCGAGCTGTTGAAGCCATGGATATAGAGGATGGAACCCGACATGCTGCCCCCGGAATCTGTGGCTTCGCGCCTGATAATGCGGGCGCAGGGACGCGCAGTGTAGCGCGTTCGCCGGGTTTTGGCGCCGCACAGGGGTTTTAGCAACACATTCTTCAACAGCTTTTAGAGTGCCGGGGGCGCTTTGCGCCCCTATCGCGACACAAGGCCGCTCCCACAGGGGTACGCGATCTCCTGTGGGAGCGGCCTTGTGTCGCGATAGGGCTGCGCAGCAGCCCCAAAATCATCAATAGCCAGGGCTATCGAAGTCGAGCTGCACCTCGAAATCCAGCGCCCGCTCCACCCCGGTTTCCAGCCGCCCGTCGGCATGCAGGCGCAACCAGCGGTACCCCGGAGGCTCTTCGCTCACCTGGAAGTCTTCGCTGCGCGCCGCGAACTGAATGCAGGTCGACGGCGTGGCCAACAGGCGCCGCCCCCCTCGGACCTCATCCCATTCCTGATGCACATGCCCCCATAGCAAAGCCCGTACCTGTGGATATCCTTCAACGATATCGAACAGCGCCTGGGCATTGCGCAAGCCGATCGGCGCGATCCAGGCGCAGCCGATGTCCACCGGCTGATGGTGGAAGCACACCAGGCAATGCCGCTCGCCAGCCTCTTTCAAGGCGGCTTCCAGCACGGCCAGTTGGTCATCTTGCAGAAACCCGTGGGTAGCACCGTGCACGGCGGTGTTGAGCATGACCACCCGCCACGCGCCGATATCAGTCACCGCCTGCACCAGCTCCGGCGCCACCTGCGCCATCACCTGAGCCTCGTCATGGTTACCCGGCAGCCAGCGCGTGGGTACGGCAAACGGTGCGGTCAGCTCCCGAAACGCTTCATAGGATGCCACGCTGGCATCCTGGGACAGGTCGCCCGTGCACAGCAGCAAGTCGACAAGCGGCTGCTCGCGCCGCACCTGGGCCACCACGTGGCGCAGGCTGTCTCGGGTCTTGAGGCCCAGCATGCTGCCAGCCGGGTCGGCGAACAGGTGGGCATCGGTCAGTTGCACCACATGCACGGGGCGGGATTGGTCTGGCGGCGACAACGGCCATCTCCTCGAATGGATTCAGCGGGAATTATGGCTGTGCGACGGTGACGAGCAAACACCCGCAACCGACTCACGTCACAATTCAGCGAACACTTGCCAGTTCGTGGCCGCAGGCCAGGCAGTGGCTGAGCCATTCACCCAGGAACAGGTTGAGCTGGGCCTTTTCGTCCGGCTGGTGCATGGCATCGTTCGGATACGGGTAGATGCTGCGCAGGCGACGGGTGTGTTCGGCGCTGACCACTTCGGCCATGCGCGCATCGTGATACACCTGGACTTCCAGGTGTGGCACTGGCAACCACGGCAGGCTGTGTTCCTGGCGCACATGCAGGGTTGTGGTGTAAGGGCAGGCCAGCACCACGTCGAGCACCAGCACGCCAAGCATCTGGTCACCCTGGGTCATGCCGATGCGGCGCGAGCTCTGGGTGGTGCGCATGTCGGGCAACAAGCGCATCAGCCGGGCGTAGTTGGCCTCGCAGGCTGCCTGCAGCCCGACCAGGTCGACTCGATAGCGCTCGCGCAGCAGGTTCACTTCCACATACCTCTTACTTCGTCACGGTTCAGCGCCAGCCATTGCAGGCCAATGATGGTGGCCGCATTGCAGATGCGCCCGTCGCGCACCGCCTGCAGGGCATCCTCGAACGCCCACACGCGTACACGAATGTCTTCGCCCTCTTCCTCCAGGCCATGCAGCCCTCCCGCGCCCTCGCTGCTGCAACGGCCGAGGAACAGGTGAACGTATTCGTCACTGCCGCCGGGCGACGGGAAGTAGCGGGTCATCGGCCACAGGGCGCTGAAGGTCAGGCCGGCTTCTTCTTCAGCCTCGCGATGGGCGACTTCCTCGGGCTGCTCGTCTTTGTCGATCAGCCCGGCAACCATCTCGATCAACCAAGGGTTGGCGACCTTGTCCAGTGCACCCACGCGGAACTGCTCGATCAGCACCACTTCGTCGCGCGCAGGGTCGTACGGCAGCACGCATACCGCATCGTGGCGCACAAACAGTTCGCGACTGATCTCGCGCCCCATGCCCCCGGCAAATAGCTCGTGGCGCAGGCGTAACTTGTCGAGCTTGTAAAAGCCCTGGAAGCAATTGGCCCGCTCGATGATTTCGAAGCCCTTGGGCACAGCGTTCAACGCGTCTGACATGGAAATCCTCATTACCTCGAATACTGCTTCGCGCCATCCTACTCCGCACGCCTGTTGGTTTCACCCCTTTCCAGCAACCGCTGGCGCACTCGGGACAGCAGCCCTTCACTCTGTTAGCTTAGTGGCGAACTGAAGGCCGCGCAGACGGTCAAAGGCCGACTTTTCCCTGTTCTGCAAGGATCATCATGACACTTGTCAAACTGACTTCCGTGGCCGTGCTGGCACTCGCTCTGGGCGCCTGCCAGAGCCTGTTCACGCCCAACTACCGGGCCCCGCTCGAGGTCAAGCGCGACGCCTGGGAGCATGTCAAACCCGGCTGCAGCGAGAGCGACTGCCCGCTGGTGAACATCGACATGATCCACTTCCCGGCCCTGCCCAAGCTCGACGGCATCGTCGAAAAACGCCTGCTGCAACTGACCGAAGACAATCAGCATGGCACCGCACCAGCCACCCTGCAGGCCTACGAACAGCAATATCTGGCCAGTGCCGACAAACGTAACAGCAGCTACTTGCAAGCCAAGGTACGCGAGCAGCATGACGGGCTGGTGATCATCGAGTTGTCCAGCTACCTGGACAGCGGTGGCGCCCACGGCATGCCCGGGCGCGGCTTCATCAACTATTCACGCAAACTGGACAAGGTGCTGACCCTGCAGGACATGCTGGTGCCCGACCAGGAAGACACCTTCTGGAAAACCGTCGAAGAATCGCACCGTGCCTGGCTGATGAGCGTGGGAATGGACAAGGATGCCGAGTTCGTCAAGACCTGGCCGTTCAAGAAATCGCCGCACGTCGCCCTGACGTACGGCGCGGTAGTGGTCAAGTACGAGGTCTATGCCATCGCGCCCTATTCCATGGGCCACGTGGAACTGAAGATCCCCTACCCGCGCCTGAATGGCGTACTCAAGCCTGAACTGTTTCCCGGCCGCGGCTGAGGCTTAGCAGCCCATGCAGCACACCTGCCAGCAGCAATGCGGGCAGGGTAGCGCCCAGTTCCGGCGCCTTGGCGGCAATCAGGTGATAGGCCACCGCCCCGGCAAACCAGGCCACCAACGCCTGCCAGTGCAAGCCATTGACCTGCGCTGGCAGACGGCGTCGACGGACCACGTAGTGGTCCATCAGCACCACGCCGAACAGCGGCGCGAACACCGAGCCGATCAACAACAGGAAGTTTTCGTACTGTGCCAGCGGCGCCAACAGGGCAATCAGGGTGCACAACACGCCGATGGCCAACGCCAGGTGCTCGACCTTCAGCGGTAGCAGCACACCAGTGGAAACCGCCGCCGAGTGAATGTCGGCGAAAGCCTTTTCCGACTCGTCCAGCAGAATAAGCAGCAGCGGAATCCCCATGCCGGCGCCTGCCAGGGCCAGCAGCAGGGCATTGACTTCGCCACTGGCGGCGAACGCCAGCGTGTACGCCACGCCCAGGCTCATCAGCCAGGTGTTGCCGATGAAGTAGCCAACGACCGTGCCGCCGAACACATGCTTGCCATTGCGGGCAAAGCGCGAGTAGTCCGCGATCAGCGGCAGCCAGGACAGCGGCATGGCGATGACGATATCGAAGCCAACCGCCAGCGACATCGAACCATCCCCGGCACGGTTCCACAGCTCCGCCAGGTCAGCCTTGGCGAACAGGTTCCAGGTCAGCCACAGGCAAGCGCCCAGCAACAACCAGATGCCCCAGGCGCGCAGCACCTTGCGCACGAAGGCCAGTGGCCCGCTGACGGCCAGCTGGGTGGCCAGGGCACCGAAGCACAACGTCCAGAGCATGGGGCTGTTCCAGGCACTGTCCTCACCGAACGCTCGCGCCCCCAGCAAGCTGGCAGCATCGCGCATGACGATAATCTCGAAAGCGCCCCAACCCACCAGTTGCAGCAAGTTGAGCAGCGCCGGCAAGCGCGCGCCATGGCTGCCCAGGCTGAGTTTCAGGGTGCCCATGGCGGACAGGCCGGTGTCGCTGCCGATAACCCCCGCCGCACCCAGCAACAGCACACCGACACCGGTGCCCAGGGCGATGGCCAGCACGGCGCCAGCAAGGCCCAGGCCTGGCGCCAGCATGGCGCCGACCTGCAGTACCATCAGGCCGATGCCGAGGGAAAACCACAGTGAAAACAGGTCGCGAGCACCGAAAATGCGCTGCTGGATGGGGATTGGATGGTCGGGAGAGAACTGGCTGGGTGATGTCATGGTTGGCGCTCGCCGGCAATATTGTTGGTGTTCCTGGCGAGGACTTCGTCCTCGTATCGCGACGCAAGGCCGCTCCCACAAAAACCACGCAGGCTTCGAGGCTTGCGCGGTCCTTGTGGGAGCGGCCTTGCGTCGCGAAAGGGCCGCAAAGCGGCCCCAGCGTGCTTAGACTTTGTGGTACAGCTGGCTGCCTTCCTGGCGGAACCGCTCGGCCTGCTCACGCATGCCTTGCTCGACCGTCACATCCACGGCCTCGATCTTGGCTGCGTACTCACGCACTTCCTGGGTGATCTTCATCGAGCAGAACTTCGGCCCGCACATCGAGCAGAAGTGCGCGACCTTGGCCGATTCCTTCGGCAGGGTCTCGTCGTGGAAAGCGCGGGCAGTGTCCGGGTCGAGGCCCAGGTTGAACTGGTCTTCCCAACGGAACTCGAAACGCGCCTTGGACAAGGCGTTGTCGCGAATCTGTGCACCCGGGTGGCCCTTGGCAAGGTCGGCGGCATGCGCGGCGATCTTGTAGGTGATGATGCCGGTCTTGACGTCGTCCTTGTTCGGCAGGCCCAGGTGCTCCTTCGGCGTGACGTAGCAGAGCATGGCGCAACCGAACCAGCCGATCATCGCCGCACCAATGCCCGAGGTGATGTGGTCGTAACCCGGCGCGATGTCGGTGGTCAATGGGCCGAGGGTGTAGAACGGCGCCTCGTCGCAGCACTCCAGCTGCTTGTCCATGTTCTCTTTGATCAACTGCATCGGCACGTGGCCGGGGCCTTCGATCATGCATTGCACGTCGTGCTTCCAGGCAATCTTGGTCAGCTCGCCGAGGGTTTCCAGCTCACCGAATTGCGCGGCGTCGTTGGCGTCGGCAATCGAGCCAGGGCGCAGGCCGTCGCCCAGCGAGAAGCTGACGTCGTAGGCCTTCATGATTTCGCAGATTTCGTCGAAGTGGGTGTACAGGAAGTTTTCCTTGTGGTGCGCCAGGCACCACTTGGCCATGATCGAGCCACCGCGGCTGACGATGCCGGTGACCCGCTTGGCGGTCAGGGGCACATAGCGCAGCAGCACACCGGCGTGAATGGTGAAGTAGTCCACACCCTGTTCGGCCTGCTCGATCAGGGTGTCGCGGAACAGTTCCCAGGTCAGGTCCTCTGCCACGCCGTTGACCTTTTCCAGGGCCTGGTAGATCGGCACGGTACCGATCGGCACCGGCGAGTTGCGAATGATCCACTCGCGGGTTTCGTGAATGTGCTTGCCGGTGGACAAGTCCATGACCGTGTCCGAGCCCCAGCGGATGCCCCAGGTCAGCTTGGCCACCTCTTCCTCGATCGAGGAACCCAGGGCGCTGTTGCCGATGTTGCCGTTGATCTTCACCAGGAAGTTGCGGCCGATGATCATCGGCTCTACTTCCGGGTGGTTGATGTTGGCCGGAATGATCGCGCGGCCACGGGCGATTTCCTGGCGGACGAATTCAGGGGTGATTTCTTTCGGGATGTTGGCACCGAAGCTGTGGCCGGCATGTTGCTCATTCAGCAGGCCGGCGGCACGGGCCTCCTGTAGCTTCATGTTTTCGCGGATGGCCACGTATTCCATTTCCGCGGTGATGATGCCCTGACGGGCATAGTGCATCTGCGAGACGTTGGCGCCGGCCTTGGCCCGGCGAGGGTTGCGCACATGGGCGAAACGCAGCTTGGCCAGCTCCGCATCGTTCAGGCGCTGCTGACCGAAGTCGGAGCTCAGGCCTTCCAGGCGCTCGGTGTCACCGCGGGCTTCGATCCACGCCGAACGCACATCGGCCAGGCCTTTGCGCACGTCGATGATCACGTCGGGGTCGGTGTACGGGCCAGACGTGTCATACACCAGCACCGGGGCGTTGGACTCGCCGCCGAAATCGGTCGGGGTGTCATCCAGGCTGATTTCACGCATGGGGACACGGATGTCCGGGCGCGAGCCTTCGACATACACTTTGCGCGAACGCGGGAACGGTTGCACGGACTGCTGATCGACTTGTGCCGATTCGCTGAGGTTGATCGCTTTTTCTTGTTTGGTCATCACAGGCTCTCCTGACGGCTTCCTAGCAGTGGAATGTCGGGGTGAACCTGAAACGCGCGGACGCACCCTCTTTGGGTGCAGTGCCGGACATGGGGGTGCCTGAAGCTGTATGCAGCTGTGACAATCCCGGACCTGGCACAAGAGGCTCCCCGGGAAGGCGAGCAATCTTGTTCCCTACGCAGGCGCTAACCTGATCAGGTTCAACGGGATCCGCACCTCTGCGATCTCAGCCTTTGCTTCAAGGCACCCCGACAAGAACATGCGCAGTCTAGACTGGAGTGGTCAGCAAAGCCAAGCAGGTAAATGCGCGGATGATGAAAGGCACACCGAGCGATTGTTGCCGGGTGCGCATGGCACTACACTGGCCCATCGCTCGATACTCAACAGTTCAGTAATTAAATTTCGTACAAGGATTGCCTCTATGCTGCGCAAACTCTCACTGGCGATAGCCGTGTCTTGTGCGTCCAACGGAGTGGTCTGGGCAGCGGATGTGCCCTCTACAGTCAAGACCGATCTGGTCAGCGTCTACCAGGAAGCAGTGGACAACAACGCCGACCTGGCTGCAGCACGCGCCGATTACGGGGCGCGCCGCGAAGTGGTGCCGCAGGCCCGCGCCGGGTTGCTGCCAAACCTGTCGGCCGGTGCCGAGATGATGAACACCCGCACCAAGCTGGACGAGCCGTCCATGACGTCCAATCGCAGCGGCAACGCCTGGAGCGCGACCCTGGCTCAGCCCATCTTCCGCGCTGATCGCTGGTTCCAGTTGCAAGCCGCCGAAGCAGTCAACGAACAGGCAGCACTGGAGCTGTCGGCGACCGAGCAAAACCTGATCCTGCAAACCGCGCAAAACTACTTCGCCGTCCTCCGCGCCCAGGACAACCTGGCCGCCACCAAGGCAGAAGAAGCGGCCTTCAAGCGCCAGCTGGATCAGTCCAACGAGCGTTTCGACGTGGGCCTTTCGGACAAGACCGACGTGCTGCAATCCCAAGCCAGTTATGACACTGCACGGGCCAACCGGATCATCGCCGAACGCCAGGTGCAGGATGCCTTCGAGGCCCTGGTAACCCTGACCAACCGTGAGTACACCGCTATCCAGGGCGTGGTGCATAGCCTGCCGGTACAAGTGCCAACGCCCAACGATGCCAAAGCCTGGGTCGAAACCGCCGGGCGCCAGAACCTCAACCTGCTGGCCACCAACTACGCGGTTTCTGCCGCAGAAGAGACCCTGCGTCAGCGCAAGGCCGGGCATGCACCGACCCTGGACGCCGTGGCCAAGTACCAGAAGGGTGACAACGACAGCCTTGGCTTCACCAACCCATCGCAACTGGGGGTGCGCTACAGCGGCGATGTCGAGCAGACCAGCGTTGGCCTGCAACTGAACATACCGATCTACAGCGGCGGCCTGACCAGCTCGCAGGTACGCGAGGCTTACCAGCGCCTGAGCCAGAGCGAGCAACAGCGTGAAAGCCTGCGCCGCCAGGTCGTGGAAAACACCCGCAACCTGCACCGCGCAGTGAACACCGATGTGGAACAGGTACAGGCGCGCAAGCAGTCGATCATTTCCAACCAGAGCGCGCTGGAAGCCACTGAAATCGGCTACCAGGTCGGTACCCGCAACATCGTCGACGTGCTTGATGCCCAGCGCCAGCTGTACACCTCGGTGCGCGACTACAACAATAGCCGTTACGACTACATCCTCGACAACCTGAGCCTGAAGCAGGCAGCCGGCACCCTGAGCCCGCAAGACCTGCAGGACCTGAAGCGCTACCTGAAACCTGACTACAACCCGGACAAGGACTTCCTGCCGCCGGACCTGGCGGCAGCAGCGGCCAAGAACTTCGAGCGCAGGCCTTGAGGTAGGGGCTGGACCATTCGCGGGCTCGCCCGCTCCCACAGGGATAGCGCAGCCCTCGAGCCATGCATCCATCCTGTGGGAGCGGGCGAGCCCGCGAAGGAGCCAATGCAAAAATCAGCGGATAAGCGCACCCAGCCCCTCGAGCAATCGCTGCAGCGCCCCCTGATTGGCCCGCATCACCGCCCTGCCCGCCTCGCCCATGCGCTGGGCGTCCTGCGGCAGTTCCACCAGACGGCGCACCGCACCGGCCAGCCCGTCAGCATCATCCACCTGCTGCAACGCACCCGCCTCGCGCAGCATCGCGCTGATTTCGAGGAAGTTGAACACATGCGGCCCCATGAGCACCGGCAAGGCCAGCGCCGCAGGCTCCAACGGATTGTGCCCACCGGTCGGCACCAGGCTGCCACCGACGAAGGCAATGTCGGCCAGGGCATACAGGAACAGCAGTTCGCCCATGGTGTCGCCCAGCAATACCCGCGTTTGCGCATCGACCAGCGTGCCGGCAGAGCGGCGCACGGTGGTGAACTGCTCGCTGCACAGCGCATGCACTGCATTGAAGCGCTCGGGATGGCGCGGCACCAGGATCAGCAAGGCATCGCCATGCACCTGCAACAGCTGCCGATGCGCCTGCAGGATCAAGGCATCTTCCCCTTCATGGGTGCTGGCGGCGATCCACACAGGGCGCTGGCCGCCCCCCCACTGTTCACGCAATGCCCTGGCGCGCGGCAGCAGCTGTTCGTCGATCGTCAGGTCGAACTTGATCGAACCGGTGACTTGCACGCGCTCAGGGCGTGCACCCAGGTCACGGAAGCGCTGGGCCTCGGTTTCGGTCTGCACGGCAATCAGGCTCATCTCGGCCAGCATCGGCCGGGTCAGCCTGGCAAAGCGCCCATAGCCACGGGCCGAGCGCTCAGACAAGCGCGCATTGGCCAGCGCCACCGGAATGCCGCGCCTGGCACACTGGTGAATGTGGTTGGGCCAAAGCTCGGTTTCCATGATGATGCCCAGCTTAGGCTGCACATGATCGAGAAAACGCCCCGCCGCCCAAGGCAGGTCGTAGGGCAGGTAGCAATGCTGCACGCGTGGCTCGTTGCCGAACAGGGCGCGAATGCGTTCAGAGCCGGTAGGGGTCATGCAGGTCAGTGTGATCGGCAGCTCCGGGTAAGCCTTGAGCAAGGCACGCACCATGGGTGCGGCAGCAATGCTCTCGCCCACCGATACCGCATGTACCCAGATACCACCCTGGCGCATGGCCGGCAGCTTGAAAGCAAAGCGCTCGCCGATGCGCTGGCCATAGGCCGGCGCCTTGCGCGCGCGCAGGTACAGGCGCAGCGCAACCAGCGGCAGGCCCAGGTGAAACAGCAAGGTATAGAGAGTTCTGTTCATGGCGGCTAAGTCTACCCGATCGCGCGAAGGTGCACTGCAAAGCGCTCGGCCAGCCACTGCGCGGCCGGGCCCAGAGGTTCATCGCGGCGCCAGGCCAGCTCTGCCACCAAGGCCGGCGGCCGCCAATCGCTGTCCAGTTCGACCATGTGCGCCTGGTAGGTCGGGTACTGCACCACATGCCGGGGTAACCAGGCCCAGCCCAAGCCACGCATCAGTAGTTCGGCCATGGCGTAGAAGCTGTCGGCACGCCATACCTGCGGGCTGATCGCCTCGCCGCCAGGGTAACCGCTTTGTTGTGGCGTGATCAGCAACTGCCGGTGGCGGGCCAATTGTTGGCGGGTGACCCGGCCTTCGCCCGCCAGCGGGTGGCCGACCGCGCACACCGTGACCATCTCCACGCTGCCCAAGGCACGGCGTTCCAAGGAAGCCGGGATGCTTTCGTGGAGGAAGAACAGGCCCAGATCGGCGCGCCGCTCCACCAGCTTGCGCGCCACATCGCCCTGGGCCCCGCTGGCCAGTTGCACCTCCAGGAACGGGTAGCGGCTAGCCAGTTCGTCAAGGCTGTCGATCACCGGCTGATACGGCATGGCTTCGTCCTGCGCGACCCGCAGCAAGGCCTCCTGCCCGCGCATCAGGGCCAGGGCGCGGCCATCCAGGCGTTCGCACTGGCGTAACAATTCGCGGGCGTCTTCCAGCAAGGCGCTGCCGTTTTCAGTCAATTTCGGTTGCCGGCCGCTGCTGCGCTCGAACAGGGTGACCCCTAGGTCGGTTTCGAGCAGCGCGATAGCACTGCTGATCGCCGACTGGGCTTTGTGCTGCTCACGTGCCACCGCGGAGAACGAGCGCAATTCTGCAACGCGCAGAAAGGTACGCAATTGTTCAAGGTTCCACTGCTCGGCCATCAACCTATCTCCCATATTGATAGGTAATGACTTTACCCCATCCAGGCAACGTCTAGAATGCCCGCTCAGTAACGGAGGATCCCGCCATGAATGCCTATACCTACCTCGCCATTGCCATCTGCGCCGAAGTCATCGCCACCGCCTCGATGAAAGCGGTGAAAGGCCTGAGCACGCCGTTGCCACTGCTGCTGATGGTGGTTGGCTATGGCATTGCGTTCTGGATGCTGACGCTGGTGGTCCGCAGCATTCCGGTGGGGATTGCCTACGCCATCTGGTCGGGGCTGGGGATTGTGCTGATCAGTGTGGCGGCGCTGGTGATCTATGGGCAGAAGCTGGATATGCCGGCAATGCTTGGCATGGCCATGATCGTGGGTGGCGTGGTGGTGATTCAGCTGTTCTCGAAGACCGCTGGGCATTGAGAGCCCGTGTGCGGAGCTCGCCGACGATAGGGCCATCTCAGGTATAGCCTGTATACTTGCCAGCTGTCCCAGTCTTCGAGGTACCGCCATGCCATCTGCCATTTCCACTGACGTGCTGATCGTCGGCGCCGGGGTCGCAGGCCTCTGGCTCAATGCCCGCCTGCGCCGCCTGGGCTACTCGACAGTGCTGGTGGAGCGCGCCAGCCTTGGCGGCGAGCAGACCATCAAGTCGCAGGGCATTATCCACGGCGGCACCAAATACGCCCTGCACGGCGCCCTGACCGGCGCCTCGGAAGCCATCGCCGACATGCCGCGCCGCTGGCGCGAGGCCTTGGCCGGCAACGGCGAACTCGACCTCGGGCGTACCCGCCTGCTCTCCGATGCCCACTACCTGTGGTCGCCGGGCACCTTGGCCGGCAACCTCACAAGCTTCTTCGCCAGCAAGGCCGTGCGCGGCCGGGTCGACCAGGTCAAGGGTGACCAGTTGCCACCGGCACTGCAGGACCGCGCGTTCAAGGGCAAGGTGTATCGCCTGGCGGAGCTGGTGGTCGACGTCCCGAGCCTGCTGGCCAACCTGGCCGAGCTGGCCGGCGAGTCCTTGCTGGCAGGTGAGCGCATCGAACCCTTGCGTGAAGGTAATGCGTTGGTTGGCCTGCGCGTGGACGACCGGGAAATCCGTGCCCAGCGCATCGTATTGAGCGCCGGAGCCGGCACCGAAGGCTTGCTGCAGGCGCTGGGACTGGATCAGCCGGCCATGCAAACCCGCCCGCTGCACATGGTCATGGCCAAGGGCCCGAACCTCAAACCTTTGTACGCCCACTGCCTCGGCGGCGGGCCCAAGCCGCGGGTAACGGTGACCACCCATCCGGCAGCCGATGGCCAGTGGGTCTGGTACCTCGGTGGGGACCTGGCTGAAGCCGATGGCGTGGCGCGCGAGCCTGCAGCGCAGATAGCTGCAGCGCAGAAGGAAATCGCCAACCTGCTGCCCTGGGTCGATCAGAGCCTGGTGCGCTGGGCCACACTGCGCGTCGACCGCGCTGAGCCTGCACAGTCCGGCCTGGCACGCCCGGACAACGCCTTCCTTGCCGACCAGCAGCGCCTGCTGGTCGGCTGGCCGACCAAACTGGCACTGGCACCGGATTTCAGCGACCGGGTAATCAGCCACCTGGAGCGCGACGGCATTCGTCCACAAGCACAGGCCGACCTGGCCGACCTCCCACGCCCTCCACTGAGCGTACCGGCCTGGGAGCAGTTGCTGCCATGAGCCTGCCAACCCTGCACGCATTCCATCGCCCGCTGGGCAGCACCGGCCTCACGGTCTCTCCACTGGGCCTCGGCACGGTCAAGCTGGGCCGCGATCAGGGCGTGAAGTACCCCACTGGCTTCACGATCCCCGGCGATGAGGAAGCCCGCCTGTTACTGGCCCAGGCCCGCGAGCTTGGCATCAACCTGATCGACACCGCCCCGGCCTACGGCCGTAGCGAAGAACGCCTGGGCCCGCTGCTGCGCGGCCAACGCGATGAATGGGTAATCGTCAGCAAGGTCGGTGAAGAGTTCGAGGAAGGCCTGTCGCATTTCGACTTCAGCGCTGCCCACACCCGCCGCTCGGTGGAGCGCAGCCTGCGCCGGCTCGAAACCGACCGCATCGAACTGGTGCTGGTGCATTCCGACGGCAACGACCTGGCCATCCTCGAACAGCAGGAGGTCTACCAGACCCTGGCCGAACTCAAGCAGGAGGGCAAGATCCTCGGTTTCGGGCTGTCCGGCAAGACCGTCGCCGGCGGCCTGAAGGCACTGGAGCAAGGCGACTGCGCCATGGTCACCTACAACCTCAACGAACAGGCAGAACGCCCGGTGCTGGACTACGCTGCCGAACACGGCAAGGCCATCCTGGTAAAGAAGGCCTTGGCGAGCGGGCATATCTGCCTGGCCCCGGGCGTCGACCCGGTGCAGGCCAGCTTCGAGCTGCTGTTCGCCCACCCGGGCGTCAGCAGTGCTATTGTCGGCACCATCAACCCGTTGCACTTGGCCCATAACGTGGCCACCGTCGCCCGTATCCTGGGCCAGCATTGAGTTACCTCAGGCTCCCGACTCAGGGACTGGAGACTGACCCGACGCAAGGAGGAGCCTCGTGGCGCGAACGCTGATCCGCAAGAACCCGAGCAACTTCAAGACACTACCACTGCATGTCGAGGCCACGCCCGAAGGCTTGATTTACCAAAGCATCGGCATGCCGCTGAACTTTGCCCAGACCCAGCAACGGCGCAAGGCCATCCAGTTACCCGATACACAACACTTCGTGGTCGAACTGGCCAACCTAGGCGTGTCAGTGCGCCTCACGCTGCATTGGCAGAACCGCGATTACTGGGTACTGGTGCGTCAGCGCCGACAAGACCGTGGCGATGTGGTACTGAAACTGATTTCCGGTTATGTACCGGCGCAGGAGCTGAACCTGCCGCTGCACACGGCCGTACAGGAAGTGGCCGAGGAGTGCCTGCTGGAAACCCCGGAAGGTTGGCTGGGCGGGCGCTTCAACGACACCTGGCTGCCCATCCCCTACGCCGCCGCCCTGCACTACCGCGAAACACCCCACTTCGTGCTGGCTCCGGAGTCCGGTGCCGCACGCCCGGTGCATTGCGGCAAGCTGATGCTACTGGAGCGACCACGGGCCTATGTGCACCTGCCCACCGCTTCGCTACAGCTGATCTATGACATGCGCCTGCAAGTGCCCCGGGACGCCAAGAAACTCAGCTTGTTCCACGTTGACGAGCGGCTGGAGGGCGACCAGCTGGTGGCGCGGCTCAACCGCAAACGGCCCGACCTGTACCTGATGCCATTGAAAGACGGCCAGCCACTGGCAGAGCTGTATACGCTGAAAAAGGATGAGCTGGTGCCGGCGAGTACGCGTGGGCTGTACCTGGCAGAAAGTTTTGCCCGGCAGGAAGGCTGGGTGGTGGCAGATGAACGGGTACGCTGGAAGGATTGGGTGAAACAGCAGGGGTTGGTGGAAAGCAAGCCCGTAAGGGCGTCGCACTTGCAACGGTTTGGCGACAAGGCGCGAGCGCTGCTGGAGCGGGCGCGGACCTCGCTGCACAAGTGACATTCCGGGAGCTTTCGCCTGCTTGCTGGGGCGGGTAAACCCGCCCCAGCCGAGGGCCGCCGCAGCGGCCCCAAGGTCAGATCAGTTCTTGCGAATTTTCTCGACAATCGCTGTGGTCGAGCTGTTCTCGACCAGCCCCAGCACCTTCACGGTGCCGCCATAACCCTTGACGATATCAGCGCCAACCACCTGATCGATGCCATAGTCTCCGCCCTTGACCAACACATCCGGCTTGACCTGGCTCAGCAGGTTTTCCGGAGTACCTTCCGGGAAACTGATCACCCAGTCCACCGCGCCCAAACCGGCCAGCACGGCCATACGCCGGTCAACGCTGTTGATCGGCCGGCCCGGCCCTTTCAGGCGGCTTACCGAGGCATCGTCGTTTACCGCAACGATCAGGCGATCACCCTGGGCCCGCGCCTGTTCCAGGTAGGTGACATGCCCGGCATGCAGGATGTCGAAGCAGCCATTGGTAAAGACGATCTTCTCGTTGTGCGCCCGCGCGTCATCAATGGCCAGCAACAGTTGCTCAAGGCCCAGCACGCCGCGTTCGGAGCCTTCCTCACGCTGGATGGCCCGGCGCAGCTCAGGGGCGCTGATGGCAGCCGTACCCAGCTTGCCGACCACAATGCCCGCCGCCAGATTGGCCAGGGCCACCGCATGGGGCAGGTCCTCACCCGCGGCAATGGCTGCGGCAAGGGTGGAAATGACAGTATCGCCGGCACCGGTCACATCGAACACTTCGCGTGCTCGCGCTGGCAGGTGCAACGCCGGCTGACCAACGCGCAGCAGGGTCATGCCATGCTCGCCACGGGTGACCAGCAGGGCGCCCAGGTCCAGGTCCTGCAGCAACTGCAAGCCCTTGGCAACCAGTTCGGCCTCATCGACGCAACGGCCAACGATGGTCTCGAACTCGCTGAGGTTCGGGGTAATCAGGCTGGCGCCACGGTAGATGGAAAAGTCCTTGCCCTTGGGGTCGGCCAGCACCGGAATGCCCTTGGCCCGCGCCGCCTGGATCAGGTTTTGGTGGTTCTTCAATGCACCTTTGCCGTAGTCGGACAAGACCAGCACCTTGACGCCTTCGAGCAGGCTGTCGACCTCCGCGCCCAGCGACAGTGGGTCGGTGGCGAACGGCTCTTCGAAATCGATACGCAGCAGCTGCTGGTGACGGCTCATGACCCGCAGCTTGACGATAGTCGGCTGGTGCGCGATGCGCTGGAATACCGAACGGACACCGGCAGCCTGCAGGCTGTTGGCCAGGCTGTCGGCAGCCTCATCCTGGCCGGTGACGCCGATCAGCGAAGCCGGCGCGCCCAGCGCAGCAATGTTCAAGGCAACGTTGGCCGCGCCGCCGGGGCGATCCTCGATTTGATCGACCTTGACCACCGGGACTGGCGCTTCAGGCGAAATACGCGAAGTACCGCCATGCCAGTAGCGGTCGAGCATGACATCGCCGACCACCAGTACCGGGGCTTGATCGAAACGCGGCATGGACAACTTCATGGGCAACCCATATGGAAATAATGAACAGGGGCAGGATATTAGCACAGGGTAGTCAATGGCTTTATGGCCAGATCATCCCTGGAAAATTCCCGTGACAATCGGGGCCATAACGGCCCCGATCAAGGAGGGTTCAGGTGATATCGGCCTTGGCCGGCTCATCCAGCCCCATGGCATGCAGACGGGCATAATGGCCATTAGCCGCAAGTAGCTCGGTGTGAGTACCGCGCTCGACCAGGCGGCCCTGGTCCATGACCAGGATCTGGTCGGCCTTCTCGATGGTCGACAGGCGATGGGCAATCACCAGCGTGGTACGGCCTTGCATCACGTGGTCCAGGGCGGCCTGGATATGCCGCTCGGACTCTGTATCCAACGCCGACGTCGCTTCGTCGAGGATCAGCAACGGCGCGTTTTTAAGCAGCGCACGGGCAATTGCCAGGCGCTGGCGCTGGCCCCCGGAAAGCAGTACACCGTTCTCACCCACTTCGGTATCGAAGCCCTTTGGCAGCCGGTCGACGAATTCCTTGGCATAGGCATCGGCCGCGGCGGCTTCGATGTCTGCGCGCGGCGCGCCGGCCAGATCGCCATACGCGATGTTGTTGGCCACGGTGTCGTTGAACAAGGTGACATGCTGGGTGACTTGCGAAACATGGCGACGCAGGTTGCGCAGGCGATAGTGCTCGATCTCCACGCCATCGAGCAGGATCTGCCCCTTGTCGTGGTGATAGAAGCGTGGAATCAGGGCCGCCAGGGTCGACTTGCCACTGCCGGAGCGGCCGACCAGGGCGATCATCTGCCCGGGCTCGGCGACAAAACTGATGTCGCTCAACACTTCACGCTCGGTACCCGGGTAAGTGAAGCTCAGGTTGCGCACTTCCAGGCGCCCTTCCACGCGCGCCTTCTCGACCGTACCAGTGTCCACTTCAGGCGCTTCGTCCAGCTGTTCGAAGATGCTCTCGGCACCTGCCAGGCCCTTCTGGATGGTCGAGCTGACTTCCGACAACTGGCGAATCGGCTTGGGCAGCAGGCCGGCAGCAGTGATATAAGCCACCAGGTCACCGGCAGTGGACTCACCGCGCAGGAACAGTACCAGGAACATCAGCGCAGCCATGGCGCTGTAGATCACCAGCTGAAGCATCGGCGTGTACAGCGAGCCGGTCTTGGTCATGCGCAGTTGCTTGTCGGTGTTGCTCTGGCTGGCCTGGCCGAATCGCTGCTGTTCGTAGGCCTCGCCACCGAAGCTACGGACCACGCGGTAACCCTGGATGGTTTCCGAGGCAACGTGGGTGACGTCGCCCATGGCTACCTGGATCTTCTTGCTCTGCTTGCGGAATTTCTTGCTGGCGATGCTGACCATAACCGCGATCACCGGCAAGATGGCGACCATCACCAGGGTCAGGTGCCAGTTCATCCAAAGCAGGTAGGCAAACAGGAACACCACGGTCAGGCCTTCGCGGATTACCACCTTGATGGCGTCGGTAGCGGCGCCGGTGACCATGGTCACATTGAAGGTAATGCGCGAAATCAGGTGCCCGGAGTTGTGGTTGTCGAAATAGCGGTTGGGCAACACCAGCAGCTTGTTGAACAATGCCACCCGCAGGTCATGCACCAGGCTCAGAGAGACCTTGGCCAGGAAGTAGTTGCCGAGGAACGAGCCCAGGCCCTGCCACGCAGCGATCAGGATGATCAGCAGCGGCACCGCCTGCAGCAATTGCAGGTCACGCAGGTAGGGGACGTTGGGGAACAATACCGCTTCGGGGTTGCTCAGCCCATCGACGAAGTACTTGAGAATGCCGGCCAGCATTGGCTGGGTCGAGGCAAAGATCACGAAACCGACAATGCTCAGCAGGAAAATGCCGACATAGGGTTTCACATAGCTCAACAGCCGGAAGTAGATCTTCAGGCTGGAGGTGTGCTCCGCTGGTCGCGGTGTTTCGGCCATTATCGAGCTCGCTGTTCAGGTTGAACCGGCAATTTTACCACAGGCGTCATTTTCGGCACGCCCCCATGGCAGCAACATGGCAAGGCCCACCGGCAGCCAGCTGATGAACCATTCGGCACGTGGCGTACCGGTGAGGCTGGCGGCATCGAACTGCATGGCCAGGGTCGAGTAGACCCAGAAGCCCAGCAGGACCTTGCCGAGCAGGGTGCCACGGGCGCGCACGATTTCGCCCAGCGTGAAGAGCCACACCATTACCCACAGCAACATGCCGGGCAAGCCCATTTCAACGGCAACATGGGTGAACATGTTGTGGGTGTGATCGAAGTGCATGCCGACGGCGCTCACTTCGTAATCAGCCCCCAGGCCAAGACCAGTCCAAGGGTGCGCGGCAATCATCTGGACCACGGCATGGAAAATTTCCGGCCGGTAGGACGAGCCCCGTTGGGCGATAACGTTGTACACGGCCATAAAGGCCAGGCCGGTGGCAAGCAGTGCCAGAACAGAGAACACCCGGCTGTGGCGGTCACGGAACCACAACGGCGCCATCACCACGGTAATCACCAGTGCCAGAACCGCACCACGGCTCTGGCTGAGCATGGCGAAGGCCCCCAGGCAAGCCAGTGCCGCCAGCCACAACACCTGCAAGCCACGTCGCCGAGGTGGCTCGTAGAGCATCAAGAGCAAGGCCGAACCAATGACATAAGCCCCCAGGATAGGGTGGGATATTTCGCCGATACCCGCCAGCCTGAACAGCAGAGGCGCACGCTGCACCCCATAGAACTTGATGATGGACACCAACGCAGCGATGGCCAGCAGCGCGCTGCCAAGCAGCAATACCTGACGAATGCGGGCTTGGCCAAGCTGGGCCAACAGCGGAAACGCCAGCAGGAACACCAGGATGTAGAGCAAGCGCTTGAGCTCGCGCATGGGCTCCTCGGCAGGCGACCATGCCAGGCTCAGGCCGCTCCAGGCCAACAGCAGCAGCACACTCCCCCACAGCGCCGGTTGCCGCCTCCAGGCTTGCACCAGCACACCTCGGGCCGACCAGGCCAATACCAGCGTTGGCAGCCATAAGAGCAACACCAGACCTTGCTGATAAACCTTGTTGCTGGGTGCCAGGGCAATCGCCGCCAGGAACCAGACCAGGCCCAAACCTAACCACGCTTGTGCCCAGTTTTTTTGATACAACATCCTTTCCCCCGATGAATCAGAAACACCATCCATGGTGCTACAGCATTATTTTCGGCATTATTGCCGGTCATTTTGCTCGCCAGACGACAAGGCCCTATTCATGCAATGCTCCCGGCTCACCCAGGTCGACTTCGATCAGCTGACACTCGGCGCACAGGTGCTTGAGGCAGACAGCCATGGCGCCAAAGTCTACCTGCTCACAGATGGAAATTTCCTCAAGGTTTTTCGTAGGAAGCGGCTGATTTCATCTGCACTGCTACGTCCTTACTCGCAGCGTTTCGTCGATAACGCAGCGCGCCTGGCGCAACTGGGCATCCCTACCCTCGAAGTGATCAGCCAGCACAAGCTCGACCTGCCGGGCCGCACTGCGGTGCTGTATCGCCCGCTACCTGGGCGGACGCTGCTGCAGATGTCGCGCGATGACGGCTTCAGCTGGGACATTTACCTGCCACGCCTGATCGAACTGATCCGCCAGTTGCACCGCAGCGGCGTTTATTTCCGCTCGCTGCACTTGGGCAACGTGGTGGTCACCCCCGACCAGCGTCTGGGCTTGATCGACGTGGCCGACATGCGCTTTTTGCGCCCGCCACTGTCAGCCCGCATGATTCGACGCAATGTGCAGCACATGGTGCGCTATATCGAGCGGGAGAACCTGGGCGACCGGTTCCCCCTTGCCGCCTTCGAGGCAGCCTTGCTGACACGCTGAGCGTCAACTGCGCAACAGGCTCTGCGAGCCGCTGCAGAACGCCTGCCAGGCCTGCTCCGGTGCCAGTGCCTGGCGCTGCTTCGCGGCGATCGTCGATGCACTGAGCGCCGCACAGCGCTCGATCGCCTCAGCCCAAGCGCTTTCGTCGGCAACCGGCAGGTAGCCACCCGTGTCGCGCAACTGCTCGCGGAACACCTCCAGGTCGCTGCACACCACCGGTACGTCGGCCATCACCGCCTCTTGCACCACCAGCCCCAGGCCTTCGGAACGCGAAGGTACCAATAGCCAATCGAATGCCCGATACAGCTGCTGCAGGTCTTCGCGGTGACCGCGCAGATGAACACGCTCGGCCAGGCCCAACGCGTCGATACGCTGCTGCAGCACGGCATGCTGCGGCCCCTCGCCAATGATCGCCAGCTGCAAGCCGGGTTGCCGTGCACTGGCTCTGGCGAATGCCTCGATCAGCATTTCGAAGCCTTTGCTCTCTACCAGTCGCCCTACCGCACCCAGCATCACCTCGGCGCCCTGAGGCAACTTCAGCGCCTGCCTGGCCTGGTCCCGGCTCAGCAAAGGCTCGACGAATGCAAGCGGGTCGAGCGCCATGCGCAGCGTCTGCACCGGCCTGCCCAGGTCACGCTCCAGCGACTCGGCCAACGTCTGTGATACCGCCGCGATACTCAGACGCTCGGACGGAAACATCTGCAACAAGCGGATATCGCTGGCATGCAGACGCGTCTTGCCATGGAACAGTACCTTTGCACGCACGTGCGCGATGCGCTGCAACAACGGCAGCACCAACCGGGCGACACCAATACCGTCGAGCAGCACCACTTCTGCCCCGGCCTCGGCCAAAGCCTTGCGCAAGCGCAGGCGCAGCCACGGACGCAGCAAGCGCCACAAGTGCCGCCCTTTGAGCGCACGTGAGGGCATATGCCATTCCCGGGTCGAGCCGAGCCCACAGCAGAGCCCGCTTCCCAGCAGCAGCCAGTTACTGATCCGGGCATCGGCACCCGCGTTCGACAAAACCTGCCGGTGCACCTTGTGGATGGACATGTAAGGCGTTCCACCCGCCCACATCATATTGACGATGTTCATGGGCCCTCTCCCGCTCAAGTCAGGTGGGACAGCGACTTCATTGAACAAAAATGGTGATTCCCATGCCGATCAAGGCACCCGCAACCAGCGTCAATGCCAGCTTCATCCGATCACGTTGACGACGCTTGGCCTTACGCTCCACTTCAATGGGCAAGGTCACGTGATTGCCGAATCCAGTGTGCAATACTGCGTCACCTTCCAAGGTGACCGCTGTCAGATTTAACTCAGCGTAGCGACGGGAAAGCGCCTTTTCTCCAGCATAGGCGGCAAATGGCGCACAGCGCTGGTAATCGCTCAATCGGCGCAGCCCAGGGTTGAGCGAGAACGCCTGCCACTCGGCCTTGTCGGACAGCAGCGGATAACACGGCACCCCGGCGATCACCTGGCGATTGCCCAAATGAATGTACGGGCTGTGGATGGCCAGGTCGTGGGCATGGCTGCGCAACCAGACCTGCAAGAGGTTGGGGCTGACATCCAGGATGGCCTGCGAGTCTTCGACAAAGCCTTGGCGATAGAATTGCCAGTCGTCTTCGCAGTGAAAAATGTACGGCGTCTTGACCTGGCTGTAGGCCAGGTCGATAGACGGCAACTGGCCAAGTTTGGGCCGGTTCACGAACACCTTGCAGTGCGGCTTCCAGTGCGCCGGCACAGCGGCATGCACAGCATCGTCGCCAGAGTCTTCGGTGATGAATACCTCGCGAATGGGCGCGGTGTTGTAGCGATCGAAACTCTCAAGGGTGTCTTTGAGCAGATCGAACCGCCCACAACTGGTCACGACAAGCGTGACGTCACTCTCATTTGAAAAGCGCACCGGATTCCCTCCGCATTACGACTATCGGCCTTCAACAACCCGCTCCTGGGCGTGAAAGCTCTTATTTAGATGCCCAGCTTCAGACGCAGCCGCTGCCATGCAGACAATGGCGGATGGGGCCTGAGCGCCGGGCGCATGTGGTCGACGATGCTACGTCCAACTGCGCCGAAACTAAAACGGGAAACCGCCAGATGGCGGCCATTTTCTGCAATCTGCCGTGCTAGCTCGGGGTTGGCGCGCAAGCGACGGAGTTTTTCCTGAAGGGTCGGGATGTTGTCATAGAACACCACGTTGTGCATGTCTTGCAGGCCCAGCGCACGGTTCTCTTCCTCGCCCTGGTCGTATGCCAGCAACACACAGCCACAGGCCATGGCTTCGAAGTTCTTGATCATGTATTCGCCCATGCCGACATCGGCACTGACGAAGAAACGAATACGGTTGAGCGTGTTGCAGTAGTCCTCGCCCGACTTGGTACGGGTTACCAGCAGGTTCTCGACCTGCCCCAACTCGTCCAGCAGTGCCTTGCGGCCGCTGTAGGCCACGCTGTTGACGCTGCCGACAAAGGCCAGTTCGATATCACGCTCACGCCCTTGGTCGGCCAGCAACTGCTCGTCATAGCCCTTGGGCACGAACACCGCATCGAAACCTTCCTGGCGCAAGCGCTCGCTGACCATGTAGCCGGAGCTGATCACCCGTGCCCATGGCAACTGACGGTAATGAGCGCTGAACTTGCCGGTGTACTTGCACGGGATGTAGTTCTGGTAGGCGTCGTGCTCGAGAATCACCAGGTTCGGCACAGTGCGGATGAAGGCCACCTGGCGGATCTCCTGCTTGAAACGCAGGAAGAACACGATCCGGTCATAGCGCTCGACCTGCACCTCACGCTTGAAGTAACGGCGCAGGTTGCGCTGATCCTGGCTGGTCAGCCAGCGCAGGTCGCACTCGCAGTTGGCCGCGACGCCATCGTACAGGCGGTCAAGAATCGCCCGCTGTTCCTTCTGCACCAGAAATAGGACTTTCATTGCTTTCCTTGGGCGCTCTGCGCCTTCGCGGTCAACCATGGGGCGTGCTTACAGCTCACGCCGCCAGAACAGTTCGTGCCGGCGCACGGCCTTGCGGAAGAATTCGTTCTCCCCAAAAGGCGATGGCTGTCGCCCGGCAAGCCAGCGTTGCAGCAGACGGCGCAGGCGGCGCTTGAACGGTGCCGGCGGCTGCAGGTCGTGCATCATGCCCAGGGCCATGGCCTTGTCGCGCTGGGTCGCGCAGTCCAGCACCAGGCTGCAGGGTGCCCAGGCCTGGGCAGCGCTCAATTGCGGCGGTAAAGCCACGCCATCGCCACTGTCGCCCATCGGCCAGCGGTCGTTATCGTGCAGGTGGTTGGCGTAGCACAGCAAGGTTTGTGGCTGCCAGGCCATACCTTGCAAGGCTTCCAGCACCGCCGCCTGAGCGCAGATATGGTCCGGATGGGGGTCTAGCTGCGGGTGGGGCATCACCAGCACCTCTGGCTTGGCCCGTTCCAGCAAGGCTCGCAGGTCGGCCAGCAGGTTGTGCCAGGTGGGTGCGCCATCACGGTCGCCTGGTAACGGGAACGGGTTGAACTGGCGGAACACGCGGATATCGGCCAGGTCGGCTTCACGTGAGGCGGCCGGCTGATCGGGAGCGGCCTGCATGGCAGGCAGCTGCAGGCAAAAGTAGCCCAGCTGTATGCAATGCGACTCCGGCACCCCGGCCCAACGCGGCACGGCGATGCTGTCCCAGGCACGCAGGCGCCCCTTCAGGCGCGCGGCCTCAGCCTTTGCCAGGCCCATCTGCTGGTAGTGCTCGGCCTCTATCTCACCAGCGGTCAGGGTCACCACCCAGCTTTCGTCGGCCTGGCTGTACAAACCATACGCTGCCAACTCGGCGTCGTCGGCATGTGGTGCGATCACCATCACTCGGCGCCGCTGCAGCTCGACCGAGGGGGTTATCCACAGGCGCAGCTGACCCTGCAGCCGGCAATGCCGGCCGCGCAGTCGCAACGTACCGGCCTGCAGTGGCGCAGCAAGGCCGGTCAGGTTAAGGAAGCGCACCCCATCGACGCCACGCTCGAACGTTTGCCGATCGGCCTGTTCGCCAGCCAGCAGCTCGACCCGAGGGTCGAGGAAGCGCCCCAACCAGCTGCTCTTTAGCCGCAGCTCAAGCACCAGGGTTTCGTCGCCCTGCAACGTGCAATCAGCCTTGAGCCAGCCATCGTGCAGGCTGGCAGAAACCTGCTGCACCTGATCGCCGAAGTCGTAGGCATAGTCCTCACCCGGTGCATAGAACAGGTGGTCGGCAAACCAGGCCTCATGGGCAGCCCAGAGCAGCGGCAACAACAGCAGTGGCAACCACCACCAGCTGAATACACCGAGGGCGACCAGCGCAACCAGGCCCGCCAGCAGCCCCAGGCGTTTGTTGCGCCGGTGGCGCTTGAGCAACTGCTGCTTGCGGCTCACGCTTGATACACCGGCACAGGGTTGCACCAGCGGTCCTTGTACTCACGGTCAGCACGGCCGAACGAGAACCGCAGCGGCTTGTTGCGCGCCCGGGCATCTTCCCAGGCGGCCTGGGTATTGAGGAAGCTCAGCACGCTGCCTGGGCTGAAGGCCTTGGTTTCAGGGTCGACGCCGCCATTGATGTACTCGACGCTAATCCATTCCGGCGCTTCGACTCGGTACACCAGCTGAATGGCAATCGGTTTACCGTCCAGCAGCAGCACCGAGCCGATCAGCAGCTCGCGCAAGCGGCCCAGCACATCGGCCATACGCTCGGCACCGGTGGCAGGGAACCCCCAGCGGCGCAGGAACAGGTCGCAGTACATGCTGGCGATTTCCTGAGCACTGAAGTCGCTGATCGGGCGTACCACACCACCCGCCTCTTCCAGCAGGCGAAGTTCACGGCGCTGGTTGTAGCGGAACTTCTTCGACAGGTCTTCAGGCGCCCGGGCCAAGGCCAACTGCTCCTTCTGCGCCTTTAGGCCGCTGAAGCGGCCCTGGTTCAGTTCGGACAGGTAACGCATTGTATGGCGCAACGGTGCAGCGGCATCAGACGCCGCCGGCAGAATGATCTCGGCATTACCGAGGTCGAACAGGGCCTTCTTGCCAGCACGCTTCAGCACGTCCTTGGACAGTGCCAGGTGACGCCCCCAGGCCGGGATGGCGGCTTTCAGCTCGCCAGCCTGGTGCCAGCCCAGGTAACGCACCGGGATCTGTGCCAGGTCCGCCAGTTGCTCGACCACCAGCGGATGGGTGGCAACACTGCCGCCAAAGCGCGCCCACGCCTGGGCGTAAGCCTTGGCATCGATAGCTTGCCAACCGCGTTCGCGGAAGGCCTGGATACGATTGAGCATCAGGCCTGCCCCACCAACGCGCGCACCTGCGGGAGTTGCCAGAAGGCCTCGCGCACCGCCTGGTCAGAGAAACGCTCATGCAGGCGCTGCAGCATGTGCCTGGCACAGGCCTGGCGCTGCTCAGCGTCCAGTACAGCCATGTGCTTCAGGCCCTGAGCCAGCTGCGCGGCGTCGCCCAGCGGGAACAGCACGCCAACGCCCTCGACCACTTCGCGGGCACCACCACAGGCCGTGGCCAACACCGGTACACCGGCAACCATCGCTTCGAGCAGGACCATGCCGAACGGCTCGTGATCGGAACTCAACGCGAACACGTCGAAAGCCTGGAAATAACGGCGCGCATCCGGTACCTGGCCAAGAAAGTCGACTTGCCCGGCAATACCAAGTTCGGCGGCCAACGCCTTGAGCTTGGCCTCCAGGCGCCCCTTGCCGAGGATTGCCAGGCGGGCGCCAGCCGGCAGCCCCGGCAATGCCTGGGCAAAACCGCGCAACAGGGTGGCCTGGTCCTTGTCCGGGTGCAGGCGCCCAACATTGCCGACGATCCACGCCTGAGCATCCAGGCCCAAGGCCTGGCGTGCGTCAGCGCGCGGCACCAGGGCTGCTTGCAGGGCGTCGATGTCGATGCGGTTGTACAGGGTCTGGATGCGTTCGGCCGGCCACTGCGGCAAGCAACGGCGCATATCGTCACGTACCGCGTCCGAAACACCCAGCAGGCTCAGACGCTTGCTGAACAGGTTCGCGAACAGGCGGCGGCCTTTGCGCTGGTAGTCGCCAAAGGCATGGTGCACACCAATCACCGGCAGGCCGGTCCCCAGCAGGGCAACGTAGATCGGCTTGAAGCGATGGGCGATGCAGAAAGCGAAATTGCGCTCGGCCGCAAGGCGCCGCAATGCGCGGATGGCGCCGAGTTTCAGGCCACGCACGGCCTTGGAGCTGAACTCAAGGAACAGCACCTCGTCCGACGCACAGCCAGCCGCCACCTGCGCGTCGGCGGCGCCGGTGAGGAACACCGTAGTCACCCGGTACCCACGCCCCTGAAACAGGCTGGCGTACTGACGGGCGCAGTCCAGGAACGGCCCGTCATAGCCATGGCAGAACTGCAGGATGCGCGGTTCAGAGCGGCTGGTCATACGGGGCCGCGCCGTCCTTCACAACCAGGATGTCTTCCATGATCAGGTACTGCAGGTCCGAGCCGAAGAACATGTTCAGGGCATCGGTCGGCGAGCAGATCATCGGTTCACCACGACGGTTCAGCGAGGTGTTCAGCGACACGCCGTTGCCCGTCAGGTCTTCCAATGCCTTCATCATGTCGTAGTAGCGCGGGTTGTACTCGCGCTTGAGCACCTGGGCACGCGAAGTGCCGTCCTCGTGCACCACTTCCGGCACGCGGGTTTTCCACTCTTCAGCGACTTCGAAGGTGAAGGTCATGAACGGCGCGGGATGGTCGACCTTGATCATCTGCGGGGCGACAGTGTCGAGCATCGACGGGCAGAAAGGTCTCCAGCGTTCACGGAACTTGATCTGGTGGTTGATGCGGTCAGCCACGCCTTCCACGCTTGGGCAGCCGATGATCGATCGGCCACCCAGGGCACGCGGCCCGAACTCCATGCGGCCCTGGAACCAGGCAACCGGGTTGCCATCGACCATGATCTGGGCGATCTGCTGCGGCATGTTCTCGAGTTTGCGCCACTTTGGCTGGTTCGGGTGACGGGCGCAGGCGGCGATCACGTCTTCGTTGGAGTACGACGGGCCGAGGTAGACGTGCTCCATTTTCTCGACCGGAACGCCACGGGCGTGGGAAACATAGGCAGCGGCGCCAACGGCAGTCCCGGCGTCGCCGGAGGCCGGCTGAACGAACAGCTCTTTCACGTCCGGACGGGCGATGATCTTCTGGTTGAGCTTGACGTTCAGCGCGCAGCCGCCGGCGAAGGCCAGCTTGCCGGTTTCACGCAGGGTGTCGCCCAGGTAATGGTCGATCATCTGCAGCGCCAGTTTCTCGAACAGCGCCTGCATGCTGGCGGCGTAATGGATGTACGGCTCGTCGGCGATGTCGCCTTCGCGCTTGGGGCCCAGCCATTCGATCAGCTTTGGCGAGAAGTAGAAGCCCTTGCCCTTCTCTTTGTAACGGCGCAGGCCGATAACGTTGGCGTACTCGGTATTGATGACCAACTCGCCGTTTTCGAAGCTGGCCAGACGCGAGAAATCATACTTGCTGGCGTCGCCATACGGCGCCATGCCCATGACCTTGAACTCGCCATCGAGCATTTCGAAGCCCAGGAACTCGGTGATGGCACCGTAAAGGCCACCCAGCGAGTCCGGGTCGAAGAATTCCTTGATCTTGTGGATCTTGCCGTTTTCGCCGTAGCCAAAGAAGGTGGTGGCGTACTCGCCCTTGCCGTCGATGCCGAGGATTGCGGTTTTTTCCTTGAAACCCGAGCAATGATAAGCACTGGAAGCGTGGGCCAGGTGGTGCTCGACCGGCTCGATCTTGACCTTTTTCGGGTCGAAGCCCAGTTGCTCCAGGCACCAGACGATCTTCTTGCGATAGCGCTTGTAACGACGGTTGCCCATCAGGATGGCATCGAGTGCACGATCCGGGGCGTACCAATAGCGCTTGGCATAGTGCCACCGCGCCTTGCCGAACAGGCTGATCGGGGCGAACGGGATGGCTACCACGTCGACGTCGGACGGCTTGATGCCTGCCTGTTCCAGGCAGAACTTCGCCGACTCGTAGGGCATGCGGTTCTTCGCATGCTTGTCACGCACGAAGCGCTCTTCTTCGGCGGCGGCAATCAGCTTGCCGTCAATGTACAGGGCCGCGGAAGGGTCATGGCTAAGGGCGCCGGACAGGCCAAGAATCGTCAATGCCAAGGGATTAGCCTCTTCATTCGGTAAAAATGCGCCAGCGGCCTCTTGGGCGGATGGCGGCTAAAGGGCGGGATTATAACGCAAACATTGGAGGCACACCGCCCCCTTGTAGGAGCGGGTTCACCCGCGAAGCAGGCAACGCGGTGGATGGCACCGGCGTAGCCGGTGTTCGCGGGAAAACCCGCGCCTACAGGTTTACTCGGCGATCAGCCAGTCCATGCGGTAACTACCGGCGGTCTGTGCCAGCTCTTTGGCCAGCCATGGCAGCAGCTCCTTGAGTTCATCCTCCAGCCCCCACGGCGGGTTGGCGATGGCCAGGCCAGAGCCGTTCAGCCCCTGAGGGCTGTCCTGGTGATGCACATACAGCTCAACCCGCAACAGTTTCGGCGCGCCAGTGCTGGTCAGGTCCTGGTAATAGCGGGTCAGCGAACGCTGGTCTTTGATCGGGTACCAGATGGCCGCAACGGTCTGGCGCATGCGGCCGATCGCCTCTTTCATGGCAGTGGTACAGCGCTTGAGCTCATCGGCCTGTTCGAACGGCGGGTCGATCAGCATGATCGCGCGCTTTTCCTGCACCGGCAGCAAGGCCCGCGGCACATGCCAGCCTTCACCCAGGTGCACGGTCACGCGCGGGTCTTTTTTCATGTTTTCTTTAAGGAGCGGCCCGTCTTCGGGGTGCTTCTCGTTGAGCAGGGCGCGGTCCTGCTGGCGCATCAGGCGACGGGCCAGCTCGGGCGACCCCGGGTAGTAGCGCAGCTCGCCATCGGCATTCAGGCGCTTGATGATGCGCAGGTAGTCGTCGGCCATGGCCGGCAGGTCATCGCGATTCCACAGGCGGGCTACGCCTTCCAGGTACTCGCCGGTACGGCTTGCCTGGTCGCCCTGCAGGTCGTACAGGCCGAGCCCTGCGTGGGTATCGATATAGGCGAACGGCTGCTCCTTGCGCGACATCAGGGCAATGAGGCGGGTCAGCACGATGTGTTTGAGGACGTCGGCGTGGTTGCCGGCGTGGAAGGCGTGACGATAGTTCATGGCAACTCCTGCGAAGGCGGCAAGTTTACCTTGCCTTGCAGGCGGAGTCAGGCCTGGCTGCTGATTGGCGGCACCCGCAAAGCAGGCGCCGCCAATTCAACGGGTGTTACTTGTCGGCGTGATACGCCGCATCAGCTGCTTCGAAGCGCTTGACCATCGCCTGCGAAGGGCTGCCCAGCTTGCTCACCAGAACAATGGCGATGCTGGCGAACAGGAAGCCCGGGATGATTTCGTACAACCCGAGGGTGTCGAAGTTCTTCCACAGGATCACCGTCAGCGCACCCACCACGATACCGGCCAGCGCACCGTTACGGGTCATGCCTTTCCACAGCACCGAAATCAGCACCACCGGGCCGAAGGCGGCACCGAAGCCGGCCCAGGCATAGGCCACCAGGCCCAGCACGCGGTTTTCCGGGTTGGCGGCCATGGCGATGGCGATCAGGGCCACGGCCAGCACCATCAGACGGCCGACCCACACCAGTTCGACCTGCGAAGCATTCTTGCGCAGGAAGGCTTTGTAGAAGTCTTCGGTCAGGGCACTGGAGCACACCAGCAGCTGGCAGCTCAGGGTACTCATGACTGCGGCCAGGATGGCCGACAGCAGGACACCCGCAATCCATGGGTTGAACAGGATCTTGGCCAGCTCGATGAACACACGTTCGTGGTTCTCGCTAACCGGGCCTGCCAGTTCAGGATGAGCCGAGAAGTAGGCGATGCCGAAGAAGCCAACGGCGCAGGTACCCGCCAGGCACAGGATCATCCAGGTCATGGAAATGCGGCGCGCCTTGGCGATGGACTTCACCGAATCAGCGGCCATGAAGCGCGCCAGGATATGCGGCTGGCCGAAGTAACCCAGGCCCCAGCCCATCAGCGAGATGATGCCGATGAAGGTGGCACCTTTGAGCATGTCGAAGTTCGCCGGGTTCACCGCCTCGATAGCGGCGAAGGTCTGGTCGAAGCCACCGGTGGAGATCAGCACGATTACCGGGGTCAGGATCAGCGCGAAGATCATCAGCGACGCCTGTACGGTATCGGTCCAGCTCACCGCCAGGAAGCCACCCACGAAGGTGTAGGCGATGGTCGCCGCTGCACCAGCCCACAAAGCGGTTTCGTACGACATGCCGAAGGTGCTCTCGAACAGACGGGCACCGGCCACGATGCCGGAGGCACAGTAGATGGTGAAGAACACCAGGATGACGATGGCGGAAATGATACGCAGCAGCCCGGTATTGTCTTCGAAACGGCTGGAGAAGTAGTCCGGCAGGGTCAGCGCGTCACCGTTGTGCTCGGTCTGCACGCGCAGCCGGCCGGCCACGAACAGCCAGTTCAGGTAGGCACCCACCGTCAGACCGATGGCGATCCAGGCCTCGGACAGGCCCGCGAAGTAGATGGCACCGGGCAGGCCCATCAGCAGCCAGCCACTCATGTCGGAGGCGCCGGCAGACAGCGCGGTAACCACGCTACCGAGGCTGCGACCGCCCAGAATGTAATCGGAAAGGTTGTTGGTAGCGCGATAGGCGGCGAAGCCGATCAGCACCATTGCTGCGATGTAGATCACGAAGGTGATCGTTAGTGGATTGCCCATGCGTGTGCCCTGGCGTTTGTTTTTATCATGCGCAACCACAGCGATGGCGGTTGCACCCAGGCGGCGAATGCTATGCAACAACGCAAAGAAGGTGCAACCATTTTTCTTTTGCAAGTTGCACCTGCCCGTGCATTTTCCGACAAAGCCCGCTTCTTGCTCCTTTCGGGAGCAAAAAACCGCTTTTTCAGAATAAATCGCACCGAAAACGCCCCTTTTCAGGGTATGGGAATAGCTGTCGGACGAGTTGCACCTTCCACACGAAAAATTAGGGTTGCACCTGGTTGCACCCGAATTGTCCTACAGATACTCTTGACGCCAGCTTAGGCCACAACCGTGGCAATAACGAGGATAAGAAATGGCGACTACCACCCTTGGGGTCAAACTCGACGACCCGACCCGTGAGCGACTCAAAGCAGCTGCGCAGTCCATTGACCGCACGCCGCACTGGTTGATCAAGCAAGCGATCTTCAACTATCTGGAGAAGCTCGAGGGTGGCGCCACCCTGACCGAACTCAACGGTCATGTCAGCAACCTGGCCGACGATGCCGGTGAAGTCCAGGCCGACCACAGCCACCAGTGCTTCCTCGAATTTGCCGAAAGCATCTTGCCGCAGTCGGTACTGCGCTCGGCGATCACCGCTGCCTACCGCCGACCGGAGCAGGAAGTGGTGCCGATGCTGCTGGAGCAGGCGCGCCTGAGCGCGCCACTGGCCGAAGCCACCAACAAGCTGGCCGCGGGCATTGCCGAAAAGCTGCGCAATCAGAAAAGCGCCGGCGGCCGTGCCGGTATCGTCCAGGGCCTGCTGCAGGAATTCTCGCTGTCGTCTCAGGAAGGCGTGGCGCTGATGTGCCTGGCCGAAGCCCTGCTGCGTATCCCCGACAAAGGTACCCGTGATGCGCTGATCCGCGACAAGATCAGTACCGGCAACTGGCAGCCGCACCTGGGCAACAGCCCGTCACTGTTCGTCAACGCCGCCACCTGGGGGCTGCTGCTGACCGGCAAGCTGGTCAGCACCCATAACGAAACCGGCCTCACCTCCTCGCTCACCCGCATCATCGGCAAGAGCGGCGAACCGATGATCCGCAAGGGCGTCGACATGGCCATGCGCCTGATGGGTGAGCAGTTCGTCACCGGCGAGACCATTGCCGAAGCCCTGGCCAACGCCAGCCGTTTCGAGGCCAAAGGCTTCCGTTACTCCTACGACATGCTCGGCGAAGCCGCACTGACCGAGCACGACGCGCAGAAGTACCTGGCGTCCTACGAGCAGGCCATCCACTCGATCGGCAAGGCCTCGCATGGCCGTGGCATCTATGAAGGCCCAGGTATCTCGATCAAGCTGTCGGCACTGCACCCGCGCTACAGCCGCGCCCAGTACGAGCGCGTGATGGAGGAGCTGTACCCGCGCCTGCTGTCGCTGACCCTGCTGGCCAAGCAGTACGACATCGGCCTTAACATCGACGCCGAAGAAGCCGACCGCCTGGAGCTTTCGCTGGACCTGCTCGAACGCCTGTGCTTCGAGCCATCCCTGGCTGGCTGGAACGGCATCGGCTTCGTTATCCAGGCCTACCAGAAGCGATGCCCGTACGTGATCGACTACGTCATCGATCTGGCCAAGCGCAGCCGCCACCGCCTGATGATCCGCCTGGTAAAAGGCGCCTACTGGGACAGCGAGATCAAGCGTGCCCAGGTCGAAGGCCTGGAAGGCTACCCGGTCTATACCCGCAAGGTGTACACCGACGTGTCCTACGTCGCCTGCGCCCGCAAGCTGCTGGCCGTGCCAGAAGCCATCTACCCGCAGTTCGCCACCCACAACGCCCACACCCTGTCGGCCATCTACCACATTGCCGGGCAGAACTATTACCCGGGCCAGTACGAGTTCCAGTGCCTGCACGGCATGGGCGAGCCGCTGTACGAGCAAGTGGTCGGCAAGATTGCCGATGGCAAGCTGAACCGCCCGTGCCGCGTGTATGCACCGGTCGGCACCCATGAAACGCTGCTGGCCTACCTGGTGCGCCGCCTGCTGGAAAACGGCGCGAACACCTCGTTCGTCAACCGCATTGCCGACCACTCGATTTCCATCCAGGAACTGGTCGCCGACCCGGTGGCCAGCATCGAGCGCATGGGTACCCAGGAAGGCAGTATCGGCCTGCCGCACCCACGCATTCCCCTGCCGCGCGACCTGTATGGCACCGAACGGGCCAACTCGGCCGGTATCGACATGGCCAACGAACACCGCCTGGCATCGCTGTCCTGCGCCATGCTGGCCACCGCTCACAATGACTGGAAGGCTGCCCCGCTACTGGCCTGCGCCGCCAGCGAGAGCGCAGCCGCACCGGTGCTGAACCCGGCTGACCACCGCGACGTCGTCGGCCATGTGCAGGAGGCCACCGTTGCCGACGTGGACAACGCCATCCAGTGCGCACTGAACGCCGCACCGATCTGGCAGGCCACCCCGCCAGCCGAGCGTGCTGCCATTCTGGAGCGCACCGCCGACCTGATGGAGGCCGAGATCCAGCCGCTGATGGGCCTGCTCATCCGCGAGGCCGGCAAGACGTTCGCCAACGCCATTGCCGAAGTGCGTGAAGCCGTGGACTTCCTGCGCTACTACGCGGTGCAAGCACGTAACGACTTCAGCAACGACGCCCACCGCCCACTGGGCCCTGTGGTGTGCATCAGCCCATGGAACTTCCCGCTGGCGATCTTCACCGGCCAGGTGGCCGCAGCCCTGGCTGCCGGCAACCCGGTACTGGCCAAGCCTGCCGAGCAAACCCCACTGATCGCCGCCCAGGCCGTGCGCCTGCTGCTGGAAGCTGGCATCCCAGAAGGCGTGCTGCAGCTGCTGCCTGGCCGCGGTGAAACCGTCGGAGCCGGCCTGGTCGGGGACGAACGCGTCAAAGGTGTGATGTTCACCGGCTCCACTGAAGTGGCCCGCCTGCTGCAGCGCAACGTCGCTGGCCGTCTGGACAACCAGGGCCGCCCGATCCCGCTGATCGCCGAAACCGGCGGCCAGAACGCGATGATCGTCGACTCCTCGGCACTGACTGAACAGGTCGTGATCGACGTGGTGTCCTCGGCCTTCGACAGTGCCGGCCAGCGTTGCTCGGCCCTGCGCGTACTGTGCTTGCAGGAAGACTCCGCCGACCGCGTAATCGAGATGCTCAAGGGCGCCATGGCTGAAAGCCGCCTGGGCTGCCCGGACCGCCTGGCCGTGGACATCGGCCCGGTGATCGATGCCGAAGCCAAGGCTGGCATCGAGAAGCACATCCAGGGCATGCGCGAGAAAGGCCGCCCGGTCTACCAAGTCGCTATTGCCGATGCTGCCGAGATCAAGCGTGGCACCTTCGTCATGCCAACCCTGATCGAGCTGGACAGCTTCGACGAGCTGAAGCGCGAAATCTTCGGCCCCGTGCTGCACGTGGTGCGCTACAACCGCCGCAATCTGGACCAGCTGATCGAGCAGATCAACAACTCAGGCTACGGCCTGACCCTCGGCGTGCACACCCGTATCGACGAGACCATCGCCAAGGTGGTGGAAACCGCCAACGCCGGCAACATGTACGTCAACCGCAACATTGTGGGTGCAGTGGTGGGCGTGCAGCCGTTCGGTGGTGAAGGCCTGTCGGGTACCGGCCCGAAAGCCGGCGGCCCGCTGTACCTCTACCGCCTGCTGTCGACCCGCCCGGCCGACGCCATCGGCCGCCACTTCCAGCAGCAGGACGGCGAAGGCAAGCCGGATCGCACCCTGCACGAACAGCTGGTCAAACCACTGCACGGCCTTAAGGCCTGGGCCGAGAACAACCAGCTGGCCGACCTGGCCGCGCTGTGCAGCCAGTTCGCCAGCCAGTCGCAGAGCGGCATCGCCCGCCTGCTGCCTGGCCCGACCGGCGAGCGCAACAGCTACACCATTCTGCCGCGTGAGCACGTGCTGTGCCTGGCCGACAACGAAACCGACCTGCTGGCGCAGTTCGCCGCAGTCCTGGCCGTTGGCAGCTCGGCGGTGTGGGTTGACGGTGAACCGGGCAAGGCCCTGCGCGCCCGCCTGCCGCGTGAGCTGCAGGCCAAGGTGAAGCTGGTCGCGGACTGGAACAAGGATGAAGTAGCGTTCGACGCCGTGATCCACCATGGCGACTCGGACCAGCTGCGCGGCGTATGCCAGCAGGTGGCCAAGCGTGCCGGGGCGATCGTTGGGGTGCACGGGCTGTCCAGCGGTGATCACCAGATTGCGCTGGAGCGCCTGGTCATCGAGCGCGCGGTGAGCGTGAACACTGCAGCGGCGGGTGGTAACGCCAGCCTGATGACCATCGGCTAATGGCTGAGGGTTGTTGAAGAAGAAGGAGAGCCTCGGCTCTCCTTTTTTATGCGTGCATGTCCTGAAGCAGGGGCTGGACTAACAGGTGCTCACCAGAATGTGGTCATGCCAACGGTGACTTGGGTGTCTTCTGTTGTTACCGTTTATGCCCTGGAAATTCTCGGCTGCCTGGGCCAGTCCTTTCGCGGGTAAACCCGCCCCTATACACATGCACAGGCCGTCGTAGGAGCGGGTTCACCCGCGAATGGTCCGGCCCTGCTGGCCAATCTCCACCCGTCGTTCACCGTTACCGCCACCACCGTATTCGCGGGTAAACCCGCTCCTACACCGGATCAGTGGCGGACACAGGTCGGTGGATGGACACAGGCCGTCGTGTAGGAGCGGGTTCACCCGCGAAGAGGCCGGACCTGCTGGCCAATTTCTACCCGTCGTTCACCGTGCCGCCACCACCGTATTCGCGGGTAAACCCGCTCCTACACCGGAACAGTGCCGGACACAGGTCGGTGGCTGGGCACAGGCCGTCGTGTAGGAGCGGGTTCACCCGCGAAGAGGCCGGACCTGCTGGCCAATTTCTACCCACCGTTCACCGTTGCCGCAACCACCGTATTCGCGGGTAAACCCGCTCTGGTGGACACACATCGGGGGTTGGACACAGGCCGCTGTAGGGTTTACCCGCGAAAGGACCCGTCCAGACAGACATATCAAAAAAGCCTTGCAGCAGGCTTCTACCCCAGCATCGTATTGTCTTCAAGGAAAGCGGAAGCGCGGTGTGGGTCGGGGACTATCCGGAGCTCCCCTCAGACAGAGCTACGGCCAAAAATTGCTCAAACCATTGGTGAAAGCGCAATCAAAGCAAACAGCTGTGCTGCCATAAGCGCAATACCCAGCAGCATCCAAAGCCAATTGGCCAGCGTGAACCGGCTGTTGGCCTTCCCTTCTTTGTCACCCGCGCCGAAATTGATGCCCTTCTGCATGAACACCAGAATGATCAGCCAAGCTGCCTGAATGGCTATGCCCGCAAAATAGGCCGGCCACAGCTGGCCTTCCAACACGACGCTGGCAACCACCCAGACAACGCAAAAACCGTAATAGCCCAGCGTGAGCCCCAGGATGGACCACGGATAGGTTTTACCTGAGTCGCGAATATGGTCATTTGCCCTTCTCAATAATGGATAGATGAAGAACACTGCAAAAGCGCTTCGCCAGAGCGGACTTACGCGCTCTCCCGTTTTCTCTCTATGCAGACTCCAACTTTGATAGAAGCAATAAACCCAGTAGAAGCCCAAGGTAAAGAAAGTCATTACGCCAAATTTCATGGGTGAGACTACGAAGAAGGGAACCTGGTTGCCGTTGGCCTCAGCCAACTCAGCGTGGTGGGCATCACTCATCTGAAACGTTTCCTTGTGAACACCAAAACGCACATTCAAGGCCAACTGATATTCGATCCGCAGCAGTCCATTTCCGATCGGGATTATGGGAAACGTCTCTATATTGTCCCGAGCAGGCACTACACGACCTGACCTTGCGTTGGTTTCACCAATAACCGGCAGGCTTCCCGGCGTTCTCAACCCATATCACGCAAACATATTAACCTGTCCCCAGTCTCACCACGCTCCTACACTCGCAGCATCCCGCCTCAGGACCGCCACCATGCCCGAGACCTTGCTCAGCCCCCGCAACCTCGCCTTCGAGCTCTACGAAGTCCTCGACGCCGAAGCCCTGACCCAGCGCCCACGTTTCGCCGAGCACAGCCGTGAAACCTTCGATGCGGCACTGACCACCGCCCGCACCATCGCCGAAAAGTATTTCGCCCCGCACAACCGCAAGGCCGATGAAAACGAACCACGCTACGTGGACGGCCGCGCCGAGCTGATTCCCGAAGTGAAGCCCGCCGTCGATGCCTTCCTCGAAGCCGGCTTCCTCAACGCCAACCGGGACTTCGAGGTCGGCGGCATGCAGCTGCCCAGCCTGGTCTCGCAAGCCTGCTTCGCCCACTTCCAGGCCGCCAACGCCGGCACCACGGCCTACCCGTTCCTGACCATGGGCGCGGCCAACCTGATCGAGAGCTTCGGCTCCGATGAACAGAAGCGCCTGTTCCTGCAACCGATGATCGAGGGCCGCTACTTCGGCACCATGGCGCTGACCGAACCCCACGCCGGCTCGTCGCTGGCCGACATCCGCACCCGCGCCGAACCAGCAGGCGACGGCAGCTACCGGCTCAAAGGCAACAAGATCTTCATTTCCGGCGGCGACCACGAACTGTCGGAAAACATCGTGCACATGGTGCTGGCCAAGCTTCCGGACGCCCCGCCCGGGGTCAAAGGCATCTCGCTGTTCATCGTGCCCAAGTACCACGTAAACCCGGACGGCAGCCGTGGCCCGCGCAACGATGTGCTGCTGGCCGGGCTGTTCCACAAGATGGGCTGGCGCGGCACCACCTCGACCGCGCTGAACTTCGGCGACAATGGCCAGTGCCTCGGCTATCTGGTCGGCCAGCCGCACCAAGGCCTGGCCTGCATGTTCCAGATGATGAACGAGGCGCGGATAGGCGTAGGCATGGGCGCGGTGATGCTGGGTTACGCCGGCTACCTTTACTCCCTGGAATACGCTCGCCAGCGGCCGCAGGGCCGGCTGCCAGACAACAAGGACCCACACAGCCCGGCGGTGCCGATCATCGAGCACACGGATGTGAAGCGCATGCTTCTGGCGCAGAAGGCCTACGTAGAAGGCGCCTTTGACCTGGGCCTGTACGCCGCGCGCCTGTTCGACGACACCCATACGGCCGCTGACGAAAACACCCGCAAGCTGGCGCAGGACCTGCTCGACCTTCTGACCCCGATCGTCAAATCCTGGCCCTCGGCGTTCTGCCTCAAGGCCAACGAATTGGCGATCCAGATTCTTGGCGGCCACGGCTACACCCGCGAATACCCGGTGGAGCAGTACTACCGTGACAACCGCTTGAACCCGATCCACGAAGGTACCGAGGGTATCCAGTCGCTCGATCTGCTCGGTCGCAAGCTGGCACAGCACAATGGTGCCGGCCTCAAGCAGCTGACCCGCCTGATCGCCACCACCTGCGAACGTGCCAGCCATCACCCGAACCTTGACCCACTGCGTCAGCCGCTGGAGCAACTGGCCAACCGCCTACAGGGGGTCACCCTGGTCCTGCTCGGTGACCTCGCCCAAGGCAAAGTCGCTGGTGCCTTGGCCAACTCTGCCTTGTACCTCAAGGCCTTCGGCCACTGCGTGATCGGCTGGCGCTGGTTGGAGCAGGCGGTTCACGCCGAACTTGGTCTGCTCAAGGGAACCGCTGCTGATCGCGACTTCTACCTCGGCAAGCTGCAAGCTGCGCGTTTTTTCCTGACCTGGGAAGTACCGGGCTGCCACCACGAACTGGCTCTGCTCGAGGCGCGCGACAACGCCTGCCTGATCATGCAAGAAGCGTGGTTTTAAGGGGTGCCTCCATGTTCGACGCCCGCTTCCTGCCCCGACCTGCGTGGGTTACGCGTAATAGCGAGGCCTGTCGCGACCACTGCGATGCCCACATAGGTCGTCCAGTGGATTGCGTCGCCGAACATCAGCGCGGCCCACAGCAGCGTGACCGGAGGCTCCAGATAAACCAGCGCCGACACGCGGGTCGCCGACAGTTTTGTCAGCAATATCCAAAGGCTCAAGTAGGCGATGAAAGTCGAGAACAACGTCAGCCAGGCAACTGCCGCCCACACCTGCGTACTGGCAGGCACTTCGATCAAGCCCAGCGGCAAGCCTGTGGCAGTGAGCAATACCAGCGTCGCAGTGGACTGCAGAAACAGCGGCATCAGCAAGCCATCCTTGCTGTGTTCTGTTGCCATGACCGATTGCCGCCGCTGATAGAGAGTGGCGATGGACAGCGTGATCGCGGCGATCAGCGGCAGCGCGTACAGCCAGAGGTCCAGCCGGGTGGTGGAGAGGTTGTACTCACCGAAAATGACCACGCTCACGCCAGCAAAGCCAACCCCAAGCCCCACCCATTCCTGGCGGCCGCTGCGTTCATGCTGGCCCCTGTTGCTCATGGATGCCGTGATCAATGGCTGGAGCGCGCAGATGATGGCGGCTATTCCTGCCGGCAGCCCGCTCCGGATGGCGATATATACGCTGACCAGATAAGCGAACTGGGCTAAAAAGCCTATCACCGTGTTGTAGCGCACCTGCGCCCACGACAGCGTACGCAAGCGATGCACCACGAAAGGCAGCAGGCAGATGCTGACCAGCAGAAACCGCCAGAACAGCAGGTTTATTGCGCCAGCTTCCTCCGTGCCCAGGCGGGCACCAATGAAGCCTGAACTCCATGAAAGAACAAAGATGACTTGCAGCAGAATCAGGTATGGCGCACTGCTTGGCATGATCACGCCCCTGTGTTGTGCAGTTCCTCGAACGTGATCGGCTCGATACCGATACGTGCATATTGTCGGGCGGCCGACCGCCGCAAGGCCCAGTGCAACCCCAGCCAGTTGGGGATGGTCGTCGCAATGCCATCGTCGGAGGCCAGGTGCCAGAAGCGGTTGGAATCGTCACTGAAGCAGGGGCAGTGGAAGGACAGCACCAGCGACATGCGTCGGCCACTGAGGACAGGGCGAACACCGTGGAACAATCGACTGCCGTAGATGAACAAGGCATCACCCGGCTGGTCCAGCCGGGCGGTTTCAAAAGTTCGGTAATCCAGGGCGTCAAAGGTATCGACGGTACCGTTATGGAACAGGAACTCTCCCCCGCTGAAGTCGGAGCGATCCGATAGCACGATGTTCAACACATAGTTGGTGCCGTCTGTGTGCCACATACCCAGTTGCTGCTGTTGCTCGGCTGGCTTTGGATAGAAGTAGTTGATCTGCGAGCGGGCATTAAGCATGGGGTAAGGTACAAGCGGCACGCCCGCAATACGCGAGACCGCCAGCAGGAATGCGCGGCTGCACATCATGTCGTTGAGAAACGGCGACAGTGCGGTCACCCCTCGCGTACGCCGGGATATGATCCAGTCACTGTCCCCGGCCCCCTGCTCCAGACGAGAACAGATGTCTTGCAACACCGCGACACCCTCGGCAGTGAACAAGCGTTGGACCACTGCCACCCCGGTGATGGTATCCACCGCAATTTTTTTGTGCGGGCTGTGAGCATAGCCCAGCTGATCAAGTGTCCTGGTGCCGCTGACGTTGTAGCCTTGACTTAGCAGGTCGTCACGCCAGGCTGGCTGCTCGCCCAACCAGGTCGGTGAAGACCTTGGTGCGCGTTTCAACGTCGACTTGAGTGCCAGCTTCACGCGGCCAAAGCCGCGTTCGAACAGGGGTAAGCTGTCTGAGTGATTCATGATCTATGTGTCCCCGTGAAGTTGCTACTGGAGGTACTTCGCGATCTGGTAGCGCACCGAGCCATCACCACTGGCGAACTCGTCCACCACACGGCAGTTGCAGTGCCGGGCTCGAATGCGACGAAACTGTTCGGGCGTGTATTTGAGGCAGATGTTGGTCAGCAGGTAACCCTGCTCCTGCAGGCGCTGTACAGGCTGGAGGGTCACGGCCACGTGAACCGACTCATCCAGAATGCGAAGGGGGACGAGGATCGCCTCGTGATCGCCCGAAGGTACGAACCCTTGTTGAAGCGCGACCATCCTGGAGAACTGGAGCATATTGCGGTTGGCATAGAACGCGAGAATGGCACCTTCCAGGCCTTGTTCGTATACCTGCATTTCCGAAAGGATGTAGGTCGAGTCACCCGCCAGGCTGCGTATCAGCCTGCCCGTGCTCACTGGCAGCTCGTTGCCTTCCTGGAAACCCAGCAGTGTGATCAGGGTGACCTCCTGATCGTGCCGCAAAGCCTCGTGAGTCACTGTGCGATAGTCGGCGGCGATGTAGTTGAAGCTGCCATCTGCTTGCACGATGGGCTGCAAGGCATCTCTCATGGCAGCTTCGGAAGTCTGGTTGATATCGATCGCGGTGTAGCGAATGGAGCTGGAGGTCTCTGCCATGCGCTTGAGCAAGCAGGTGCTTTTGATCGGCTCGGGCCCCAGCTCGACATAATGCACGCGGCGCCCGCTAGCTAGCGCCGCCAACCGCTCGGCAACGTTGGCGATGACGCTTTTGAGCGCTCCGTGCCCTCGCGTGTCGGCACATAACCCCTCCTCACCAATACCTTGCTCATTCAAGGCTCGCATGAGCAGAAATATCTCGTGATTGAAATGATGCTCACCGTCTGGCCCAGAGTCAGGCTGAAGCAGGGTCGAGTACTTCTCATGGTTCTCGACAGTCCAAAGCCGTGCGTTCTGGTAGCTGGGGGTGTGTACAAGTGCATCTACAACGAAGTCGTTCAGGCTCATCCGTATCATTCCATTGCATTTTCGAAGGGCAACCGTGCTTTAGCCACACAGTAGGAGGGGGTATAAAGCCTGTACAGTTGATTAAATCGAAGTGCTGGTTCGATCCGACCAAATCAGGTGGTTCCATGGGTAAAGCCCTCGACATAGACGTATTGAGAACCTTCCAGGCAGTCGCCCGGCTTGGTCGCTTCAAGGATGCAGCCGACTACGTACACCGCAGCCCATCGGCAGTGACGACGCAGATCCAGAAGCTGGAGGAGAAGGTCGGCCAACAATTGTTTGCCCGCAGCAACCAGTCGGTGGAGCTGACCCCGGCAGGCCGGCACTTGCTGGGTGAGGCAACCCGCTTCTTGATGGCCCATGACCGCCTGCTGGCTACCCTGTCGTCGCAGCAGATCACTGGCAAGGTCCGCCTGGGTGTACCGGACGGTTATGCCGCCAACCTCATGAGCGATTTTTTACCGGTGTTCGTCGCCAGCAACCCGAAACTGGAACTGGAAGCGGTGGCATGCTCCAGCGCAGAACTCATCGACTTGTTTGCGCGACAACGACTGGACCTGGCAGTGGCGGTCAGCAGCGAACACTGGCAGCAAGGTGAATGGCTTCGCACCACCCAGCCGCGCTGGGCCGCTGCGCCTGGGTTCGAGTACGATGCCAGTCGCCCCTTGCCGCTGGCACTGCAGCTGAAGGGCTGCCCATATCGTGAAGCGGCCCTGCAGGCGTTGAAGGCTCACGGCATTGCCTACCGTATCCTGCTTGAAAGTGCCAACTGGCATGCGGTGCTGGCATGCATGCGCAGTGGCCTGGCCGTCGGCATTGTCGAAGGGCTGGAAAGCGGCGATACATCGCTCGCGTTCGTGGAAGGGAGTGACCTGCCCGCCCTCCCCGAGCATCACCTTTACCTGCTGACGGATACCTCCCACCATGTCGCGTTGCAACTGAACGAAATGTTGAAAGCCGCCATTCAGAAAGATGGGCTGTGAGCAACCGGCGTTATTTCCTGACCTGGGAAGTACCGGGCTGCCATAATGAGCTGGCATTGCTCGAGGCACACGACGATACCTGCCTCGGCATGCAAGACGGGTGGTTCTAGGGGGAGCCACCGTGTACACGGAGGCATCCGCATGTTCGATTCCAGCGCCCTGCTGCGCCAGCGCTTTGCTGCGCTGCGCAGTACGGCCGAGTTGTTTTCCCTGCGCCATGTGAAACAGTCTCACCAGGCGCTTTCGGTTCGCCGCAACGTCGCCGAACCATCCTTCTTCAGCCAGGATGAGGGCGCCATGCTCACCGTGCGGGTCAATGGCGTGGAGGCCTACGCTGCCACCGCCGACCTGTCCCAGGCTGGCCTGCAGCGCGCGCTTGAGCAAGCCGAGGCGCTGGCGCGGCAGATCGCCCGGCACAGCCTGCTGGACCTGCGCGAACACGCCGTGACCAGTGCACGCCACGACCATGTTTCGCCCAACTTCGACCAACCCGTACCCAGCCTCGCCGACTGCCTTGGCCTGCTCGCCGCCGAATCGGCCAGCGTGCCCAAGGACAGCCGTTTGGTGGACTGGCAGGCCAGCCTGGGGCTGAGCCTGGTCGAGCAAACCTACCTGAACTCGGCCGGCGCCGAACTGCGCCATGCCCAGCGTTTCCTGTTCCCGGGCCTGGGGGTGACCGCCAGCGACGGCCAGGACAGCCAAAGCCGCAGCCTGGGCCGCGACAACTTCGGCCAACAGGGTGGTTTCGAGATCATCGAGCGCTGCGGCCTGGTCGGCGCGGCCAGTCGGGTGGCCGACGAAGCACTGCAACTGCTGCTGGCACCGAATACCCCCAGTGGCCCGCGTGACCTGCTGTTGATGCCGGACCAGATGATGCTGCAGATTCACGAATCCATCGGCCACCCGCTGGAGATGGACCGCATTCTCGGCGACGAGCGCAACTACGCCGGCACCAGCTTCGTCAAAGCCAGCGACTTCGGCCACCTGCAGTACGGCTCCAGCCTGCTGAACGTGACCTTCGACCCGACCATTGGCGAAGAGCTGGCCAGCTACAGTCATGACGACGACGGCTCCCCGGCCAGCAAAGCATTCCTGATACGCGACGGCCTGCTGCTGCGCCCGCTGGGTGGCGCGCTGTCTCAGTTCCGCTCCGGCCTGGACGGCGTGGCCAACAGCCGTGCCTGCGGCTGGAACCGCGCGCCGATCGACCGCATGGCCAACCTCAACATCGAGCCTGGTGAGCAAAGCCTGCCGCAACTGATCCAGGGCATTGAGCACGGCATCCTGATGCGTACCAACCGTTCCTGGTCCATCGACGATGCGCGCAACAAGTTCCAGTTCGGCTGCGAATGGGGCCAGTTGATTGAAAATGGCGAGCTTAAGGGCATCGTCAAGAACCCCAACTACCGCGGCATCTCCGCGCAGTTCTGGCGCAACCTGTCGGCGGTTGGCGACCACAGTACCTTCCAGGTGCTGGGCACGCCCAACTGTGGCAAGGGCGAACCCAATCAGGTGGTACGGGTCGGCCACGCCTCGCCGGCCTGTGTGTTCCGCCAGATCGATGTATTCTGAGGAGACGCCTGATGAAGCACGCTTTCGAAACCCTGGTCGGGGAGGTGCACGCCGCCCTTCAGGCGGGCGAGCAGTTCACCCTCAGTTACAGTGCCGAGCAATCGCAGTTCGTGCGTTTCAACCATGCCAAGGTGCGACAGGCCGGCGAAGTCAGCCAGGCCAGCGCGCAACTGCGGCTGGTGCGCGATGGGCGCCAGGCGGAACAGCAGGTGACCTTGAGTGGCGATGCGCAGCTGGATCGCCAACGCCTGGCGGATGCCCTGGAGCAGCTGCGCCAGACACTGCCGCTACTCGCCGTCGACCCTTACCTGCGCCTGGACGAGAGCCCCTGGCACAGCCATAGCCACCAAGCGCACGGGCTGCCAGACCTGAACGAAGTGCTGGCACTGCTGGAGCGTGATGCCGGTGACCTGGACCTGGTCGGTATATACGCCGCTGGCCCGGTCTGCCGGGGCTTCGCCAGCTCGTACGGCGCGTTCGGCTGGCACCAGGCCAACAGCTTCAACTTCGATTGGAGCGTGTTCCACCCAAACGGCGAAGCGGTGAAAGCCAACTATGCCGGCCAGCTGTGGAACGCTGACGACTTCAGCGCACGCCTGCGCCAGGCGCGGGAGCAGTTGGGCTTTCTTGGACGCCCGGCGGTGACCCTCAAGCCAGGCAGCTACCGCGCTTTCCTGGCGCCGGCAGCGATGGACGAGATCGCCGGCATGTTGTGCTGGGGCGGCTTTTCCGCGCAGGCCCTGGCCACTGGCAACAGCGCTCTGCAGCGCCTGTACAACGGCGATGCACGGCTTAGCCCGCTGGTCAGTTTTACCGAGCAGGTCAGCGGCTCGCTTAGCCCGGCATTTTCCGATGAAGGTGCGCCGCGCCTGGATGTGCCGCTGATCCAGCAAGGTGAGGCCCGGCAGCGGTTGATCAGTGCGCGCAGTGCGGCCGAGTTCGAGCTGCAGGCCAATGGCGCCGACGGCTACGAGTCGCCCTGTGCGCTCAGCCTGGCGCCGGGCAATCTGGCCAGTGCGCAGATCCTTGAGCGTCTAGGCACCGGGCTGTACATCAGCAACCTGTGGTACCTGAACTACTCGGACCTGCCAGCGGCGCGCATGACCGGGCTGACCCGCTTCGCCACTTTCTGGGTAGAAGACGGGCAGATCCAGGGGCCGGTGAGTACCATGCGCTTCGATGACAGCTTGTACAGCTTGCTGGGCAGCCAGCTGGAGGACCTGACCCAGGAGCGCGAGATGATCCTGTCGACCAGTACTTATGGACAGCGCAGTACCGGGTCGAGTCATTTGCCCGGGGCACTGGTCAAAGGCCTGACCCTGACATTGTGACTGGACTTGCCGGCCCTTTCGCGGCTAAAGCCGCTCCTACAAGGAACGCGTAACCCCTGTAGGAGCGGCTTTAGCCGCGAAAGGGCCGGCACTGACAAACGAGGACGTCATGCCCGAACGCACCCCGCTGGACCCCGTCACCGCCCGCTGGATCCCTTGGGTGGTGGCCATCGCCTTCTTCATGCAGTCCCTGGACGGCACCATCCTCAACACGGCGCTACCGGCCATGGCCCGCTCGTTGGCCGAAGACCCCTTGCGCATGCAGGGTGTGATCATTGCCTACATGCTCACCGTGGCCCTGCTGATCCCCGCCTCAGGCTGGATCGCCGACCGATTCGGCACCAAGCGCATCTTCTTCAGCGCTATCTTGCTGTTCAGCTTTGGCTCGCTGCTGTGCGCCGCAGCCAACAGCCTTGGCTTCCTGATCTTCGCCCGCGTAGTGCAAGGCCTGGGCGGTGCGCTGATGCTGCCGGTCGGGCGGCTTGTGGTGCTGCGCGCCTACCCACGCAGCGAGCTGGTGCGGATCATGAGTTTCATCACCATCCCCGGCCTGCTCGGGCCATTGCTGGGGCCAACGGTCGGTGGCTGGCTGGTGGAAATCCTCAGCTGGCACTGGATCTTCCTGCTCAACCTGCCTGTCGGCCTGCTTGGCTGCATTGCCGTGTGGAAGTTCATCCCGGACTTGCGCGGCGCCGAGCGCACCACCTTCGACGGCCCTGGTTTCCTGCTGTTCGGCGCAGCGATGGTACTGATCACCATTGCCATGGAAGGCCTGGGCGAGCTGCACCTGCCGCACTTGCGGGTAATGTTGCTGCTGTTCGCCGGCATGGCCTGCCTGGCCGCGTACTGGCTGCGCGCCGGGCGCGACCCGGAGCCGCTGTTCTCGCCAAGCCTGTTCCGCGTGCGCACCTTCGCCATCGGCATCCTCGGCAACCTGTTCGCCCGCCTGGGCAGCGGCGCGCTGCCGTTCCTGGTGCCGTTGCTGCTGCAGGTTGCGCTGGGCTACTCACCCGCCCAGGCAGGCATGAGCATGATCCCGCTGGCGGCGGCGGCCATGCTGGCCAAATCCATTGCCCGACCGCTGATCGAACGGTTCGGCTATCGCATCATCCTCACCGGTAATACCTTGCTGCTGGGCATCCTGCTGGCAAGCCTGGGCCTGGTGGACGAGCAGACCCCTTATTGGCTGCTGTTGGTGCAACTTGGCCTTCTGGGGGCAGTGAACTCCATGCAGTTCACTGCGATGAACACAGTGACGCTCATCGATCTCGACGACGCCAGCGCCAGTAGCGGTAACAGCCTGCTGTCGGTGGTCGCGCAACTGTCGCTGAGCCTGGGTGTGGCCTGTGCCGGCGCACTGTTGGGCGGCTTTACTGCGGCAGGCAGCGCCGAGGGCGTGGAAACCACCCTGGGCGCGTTCCAGCTGACCTTCGTCACCATCGGCGTAATGGCCATGCTGGCAGCGGCGATCTTCCTGCAGCTGGCGCCGACGGACGGAAGGCGTGCCCGTCGTCCGGAACAACACATGGAGTCGTAGGGCGAATGGCCACGAGGCTGGTAGACTATGCGGCATTTTTCGCTTCGCACCGCAGGCCCGCCTCGTGACCACCGAATCCACCGCCTTTGCCACCTTGCCGCTGTCCACTGCCATGCTGGCCAACCTGGAAGCCCTCGGCTATGCCTCGATGACGCCGATCCAGGCCCAGAGCCTGCCTGTCATCCTCAAAGGCCAGGACCTGATCGCCCAGGCCAAGACCGGTAGCGGCAAGACTGCCGCCTTCGGCATCGGCCTGCTCAACCCGATCAACCCGCGCTATTTCGGCTGCCAGGCGTTGGTGCTCTGCCCTACCCGCGAACTCGCCGACCAGGTGGCCAAGGAGCTGCGCCGCCTGGCCCGTGCCGAGGACAACATCAAGATCCTGACCCTGTGCGGCGGCGTTTCACTGGGCCCACAGATCGCTTCGCTGGAGCACGGTGCGCACATCATCGTCGGCACCCCAGGGCGCATCCAGCAGCACCTGGACAAAGGCACCCTGGTCCTGGACGGGTTGAACACCCTGGTGCTGGACGAAGCCGACCGCATGCTCGACATGGGCTTCTTCGACGCCATCGCCAGTATCATCGGCAAGACCCCGTCGCGCCGCCAGACCCTGCTGTTCTCCGCCACCTACCCGGCCGGCATCAAGCAACTGGCCGCCGACTTCATGCGCAACCCGCAGCAGGTCAAGGTCGAAAGCCTGCACACCGACAACCAGATCGAGCAGCGTTTCATCGAGATTGACCCGCAGCAACGCCTGGAAGCCGTCACCCGCGTGCTCGGCCACTACCGCCCGCAATCGTGCGTAGCGTTCTGCTTCACCAAGCAGCAATGCGAGGACGTGGTTGCCCACCTGACCGCCAAGGGCATCGTCGCCCAGGCCCTGCACGGCGACCTGGAGCAGCGCGACCGTGACCAGGTGCTGACCATGTTCGCCAACCGCAGCAGCTCGGTGCTGGTGGCTACCGACGTGGCCGCGCGCGGCCTGGACATCGATGGCCTGGACATGGTCATCAACGTGGAGCTGGCGCGTGATGCGGAAATCCACGTGCACCGCGTGGGCCGTACCGGCCGCGCCGGCGAGAAAGGCGTTGCGGTCAGCCTGGTGGCACCGGCCGAAGGCCACCGCGCCCAGGCCATCGAAGCGCTGCAGAAGAGCCCGCTGCGCTGGGACCAGCTGGACAGCCTGAAAAACAAAGGCGGCGAGCCCCTGTTGCCGGTGATGACCACACTGTGCATTGCCGCTGGCCGCAAGGACAAGCTGCGCCCTGGCGACATCCTGGGGGCCTTGACCGGTGATGCCGGCATCCCGGGCAAGCAGGTGGGCAAGATCGCCATCTTCGACTTCCAGGCGTTTGTGGCCGTGGAGCGTGCGCTCGCCAAGCAGGCCATGCAGCGACTGAACAGCGGCAAGATCAAGGGTCGCGCCCTGAAAGTCCGCATTATCTAAAGCCAGGCAAAGCCCCCTGTAAGAGCGGGTTTACCCGCGAACGCGGCAGTAAATGCATCGTCGCATTCGCGGGTGATCCCACTCCCACAGGGTTCAGCATTTCAAATCTGAAGGTTCATACCGTGCACTCCACCGACGTGATCATCCTTGGCGCCGGCGCCGCCGGCCTGATGTGCGCCCAGCTCAGTGCCCGTCGCGGCCGCCGGGTGCTGCTGCTCGACCACGCCAACAAGCCAGGCAAGAAAATCCTCATGTCCGGCGGCGGGCGCTGCAACTTCACCAACCTGTACACCGAGCCGGCCAACTTCCTTTCGCACAACGCGCACTTCTGCAAGTCGGCCCTGGCCCGCTACACCCAGTGGGACTTCATCGAACTGGTGTGCAAGCACGGCGTGGCGTACCACGAGAAGAAGCTCGGCCAGCTGTTCTGTGACAACAAGGCCAGCGACATCCTCGACATGCTGCTGGCCGAGTGCGACGAGGCCGGTGCCGAGATCCGCATGCACACCAGCATCGAACAGATCGAGAAGACCGAAAGCGGCTACCTGCTGCAGACCAGCGGCGGCCAGTTCGCCTGCCAGTCGCTGGTCATCGCCACTGGCGGCCTGTCGATCCCGACCCTGGGCGCCACCGGTTTCGGCTACCAGGTGGCACGCCAGTTCGGCCACACCCTGCTGCCAACCCGCGCCGGGCTGGTGCCATTCACCATCACTGAGCCCCAACTCAAGGCGATGTGCACCGAATTGTCCGGCACCTCACTGGACTGCACCGCCAGCTGCAATGGCACCAGCTTCCGCGAAAACCTGCTGTTCACGCACCGCGGCCTGAGCGGCCCGGCGATCTTGCAGATCTCGTCGTTCTGGGAAGCCGGTGACACGGTCGAGATCAACCTGTTGCCCGACCGCGATGCGCTTTCCTGGCTGCAACAGATGCAGGCCGAACGCGCCAACGCCGAACTGAAGACCGTGCTGGGCGAGGTGTTCACCCGCAAGCTGGCCAACCTGTTGGCCGAGCAGTGGTTCGAGTCAAAGCCAATGAAGCAGTACACCCCGGCGGAACTGGCGCACATCGCCGAAAAGCTGGCGAACTGGCAAGTGGTGCCAGCCGGCACCGAAGGCTACCGCACCGCCGAAGTGACCCTGGGCGGCGTGGATACCCGCGAGGTGTCGTCCAAGACCATGGAGTCGCTGAAAAGCCCCGGTTTGTACTTCATCGGTGAAGTGCTGGATGTCACCGGCCACCTGGGTGGTTTCAACTTCCAGTGGGCTTGGGCATCGGCGAACGCCGCCGCGCAGTTCGTGTAGAGTAGAATCCTTTCAGCAGCACGGAACGCTTCTTGCTGGCCCGTGCTTGGCGCCGTTATTGGGGACGCTGCGCGCCCCTTCGCGGGCGCGCCCGCCCCCACAGGGACCTGTGTCGTACGTGTGGGAGCGGGCGTGCCCGCGAAGGGGCGCGAAGCGGCCCCAATAACCGGCCCTGAAAGGTATTCTTCTGATCACCGCCTGGCAGGCCATCATGTCATCGAGCTCGTTCCGTCAGTCACTGCGTCGCCTGTGGGGCCAAGACAAGTTCAGCTACAGCATCCGGGTCACCATTGCCCTCACCGGCAGCCTGGCCCTGTGCTGGTACCAGAACGAGATGGCCCTGCTGATTCCGCTGTTCCTCGGCATCATCGCCAGCGCCCTGGCCGAAACCGACGACAGCTGGCAGGGCCGCCTCAGCGCCCTGGCCGTTACCCTGGTGTGCTTCGCTATCGCTGCACTGGCAGTCGAGTTGCTGTTCCCCTACCCCTGGATCTTCGTCATTGCCCTGGCCCTGGCGGCCTTTGGCCTGACCATGCTCGGGGCGCTGGGCGAGCGCTACGGCGCCATCGCTTCGGCCACCTTGATCACTGCGGTCTACACCATGATCGGTGTGGACCAGCGCGGCGGCCAGGTCACCGATTTCTGGCACGAACCGCTGCTGTTGGTGGCAGGTGCGGCTTGGTACGGGCTGCTGTCGGTGCTGTGGCAGGCGCTGTTTTCCAACCAGCCGGTACAACAGAGCCTGGCCAAACTGTTCTTCGAGCTGGGCAGCTACCTGAAGCTCAAGGCCAGCCTGTTTGAACCGGTCCGCACGCTCGACGTCGAGGCACGGCGCCTGGAACTGGCCCAGCAGAACGGCAAGGTGGTGGCCGCGCTGAACGCAGCCAAGGAGATCATCCTGCACCGGGTGGGCAACAGCCAACCCAACTCGAAAGTAAGCCGCTACCTCAAGCTGTACTTCCTGGCCCAGGACATCCACGAGCGTGTCAGTGCCTCGCACTACCCCTACAACGCACTGACCGAGGCGTTTTTCCACAGCGACGTCATGTTCCGCTGCCAGCGCCTGTTGCGTAAGCAGGGTTCATCCTGCCAGGAACTGGCCCGCTCGATCCGCCTGCGCCAACCATTCGTGCTGGCCAGCGGTTATCCAGAAGCCCTCGAGGACCTCAACGCCTCGCTGGAGCACCTGCGCATCCAGAGCAACCCGGCCTGGCGCGGCCTGTTGCGCTCGTTGCGAGCACTCGCCGCCAACCTGGCAACACTGGACCGCCTGCTCAGTGCCGCCAGCAACCCGGATAGCCTGGCCGACGCCAGCGACAGCAGCCTGCTCGACCGCTCACCGCGCTCGCTGAAGGACGTGTGGACGCGCCTGCGCACCCAGCTCACACCGACCTCGCTGTTGTTCCGCCATGCCTTGCGCCTGCCGCTGGCGCTGTCGATCGGCTATGGCATGGTGCACCTGATTCACCCGACCCAGGGCTACTGGATCATCCTCACCACGCTGTTCGTGTGCCAGCCCAACTACGGGGCCACGCGGCGCAAGCTGGTGCAGCGAATCTTCGGCACTGCCGTTGGCCTGACAGTGGGCTGGGCCTTGTTCGACCTGTTTCCCAACCCGGTCATCCAGTCGTTGTTCGCCGTGGTTGCCGGGGTGGTGTTCTTCGTCAACCGCACCACCCGCTACACCCTGGCCACTGCGGCGATCACCCTGATGGTGCTGTTCTGCTTCAACCAGATCGGCGATGGCTACGGCCTGTTCCTGCCACGCCTGTTCGATACCCTGGTGGGCAGCCTGATTGCCATCCTAGCGGTGTTCCTGTTCCTGCCCGACTGGCAGGGTCGACGGCTGAACAAGGCGCTGGCCAATACCCTGGCCTGCGCCAGCGTGTACCTGCGCCAGATCATGCAGCAGTATGCCCACGGCAAGCGCGACGACCTGGCCTACCGCCTGGCCCGGCGCAATGCCCACAACGCTGACGCGGCGCTGTCCACCACCTTGGCCAACATGCTGATGGAGCCGGGGCATTTCCGTAAGGAGGCCGACGTTGGCTTTCGTTTCCTGGTGCTGTCGCACACGTTGCTCAGCTACCTCTCGGGGTTAGGCGCGCACCGCGACACGGCGTTGCCAGCGGAGGTGCAGGAGCAGTTGATCGAAGGCGCCGGGCAAAGCCTGGCCAGCAGCCTGGACGAGATTGCCAACGGCCTGGCCGCACGGCTGCCGGTGGCGATTCACAGTGATGCCGAAGAAGCACTGGCCAATGCCCTAGAGCAGATGCCGGAAGATCTGGATGAGCATCAGCGGTTGGTGCAGACACAGTTGGCGTTGATATGCCGGCAGCTGGGGCCATTGCGGACCCTGGCGGCACACCTGATCAAGGAAAATGCCCCGGCCTGATCGTTTTATTGCCTGTGCTCAAAAGCCATACTGACGCAGCAGCCGGGCATAGCTGCCATCGGCCTTCATCGCCGCTATCGCCTGCTCGAAACGCTCGACGATCTGCTCACGCTCCGGGTGCTTCAGGCTGACCAGAATATGCAGGGTGTTCTCCCCCAGCGGTGGATCCACCAGCATCACCCCATCACGCACGTCCTGCGGCTCACGCTGCAGGTTGTAGCGGGCCACGTACTCGTCTTCCACCGCCAGGCTTACCCGCCCTGCCGCCAACATGCGTACCGCAGAAGAAAAGTTGCGCACCGGCACTTTGTGCAGATGGGGATCCCCGTCGAATTCCGGTGAATAGGCGTAATCACGCACTACGGCAATGCTATAGGCATAAAGGTCAGACAGACGCTTGTAGCTAAACGCCTCGCCCTTACGCTGCAGCAGGCGAATACGATTACTCAGGTAGGCGTTGGAAAACTGCCCGATACTGGCGCGCGAGTCGTTGTACCAGGCGTTGATCAGCACGTCGTAGCGCCCTTCACCTACCCCCAGCAACGCACGCGCCCACGGCACCTCTTCATAGCCGCTGGCGTAGCCGGCACGCGCCAGTGCCGTGGTAACGATGCTGGTCGCAAGGCCGCCGCCCGGCATCTTGGCATCGGTGAACGGTGGCCAGTTGTCGGCCACCAGGCGCAGCTTGGCGTGACCCGGGGAAGGTGTTGCCAGCATCGTTGCCAGTAAACCCAGAACACAAAGCAGTGGCCGCATGCTCACGTCCTTTCGCAATGGAGGGCAACACTGCCAGTGAGATTACACAAAGCGGTTGCCGAGGGCAGCGGCCAATAGTGTCATTTAGCCTCTATTTTGGCCGAAGCACATGCAGCATGCGATGATCGAGCCCCATCCAAGGAGTTCGTGCCCATGTCAATCGACTGGATCTGCAAGCACCACACCGACCTCGGCAAGGAGCAGCTCTATGCCATTTTGCAGCTACGCACTGAAGTACTCGTGGTGGAGCAGCGCCACGCCTACCAGGAAGTCGATGGTCAGGACCTGACTGGCGATACCCTGCACCTCATGGCCTGGCAGGAAGACAAGCTGGTGGCCTACCTGCGCCTGCTGGATCCGCAGTCACAAGGTGGGGATGTGGTGATCGGACGAGTGGTGACATCAGCGCAGGCACGAGGTTTGAACCTTGAAGAAAGCTTGCTGCTGAAGGGGCTGGAGGCGGCGGAGCATTGTTGGCCGGGGGTGCCGGTTTTTCTGTCGGCTCAGGCGCACTTGCAGGATTTCTATGCCCGCCATGGGTTTGCGGTGGTGAGCGGCGAGTCGCTGGTGGACGGCATCTCGTCTATCGGCATGCGTAGGGGTTGAGTCAACCGTGTGGTAGCGGGCCTGCCCGCGAGGCAGGCACTGAGGGGGATGGCACGGGCTTCGCCCGTGTTCGCGGGGAAACCCGCTCCTACGGGCGACCGCGCAGGCTTTTCAAATCAGGGGTAGCCCAGCACTTCGCGGATTTGCCGCAAGTGACGGATGATCCACTGCTTGTCGATCGCCCCCCAGTCATGAATGCGATAATGCCCGGCGTGGTTGCGTGCGCCCTCCTGCTGTTCGAACTCGCAGACGATGTCCAGGTCGGCCAGCGCGGCGATAGTGTCCTGAGCGGTGCGACGGGGCATGCCGGTGGCCTCCATCAGGGCGGGCACGCTGGTCGCGGTCTGGCTATCGATCAGCCAGGCCACGTACAGGCGGCGGTAGAAGCTGCTCTTGGTCTTGCTCACTTCCATGCTGCATGTTCCTTAGAGGTTGCCTGGCAGCTCCCGGTAGGTCAGGTAGACGCGCAGGTCGAATTCCAGTTGGTGATAGTCCGGCTCCATGTGCTGGCAGAGCTGGTAGAACGCTTTGTTGTGATCTCGCTCGCGCAGGTGCGCCAACTCGTGCACAACAATCATGCGCAAGAACTGTGGCGCGGCCTCCTTGAACAGCGAGGCAATGCGGATTTCCTTCTTCGCCTTGAGCTTGCCACCCTGCACCCGCGACACCGCCGTGTTCAAGCCCAGGGCCCGATGCGTCAGATCGAGGCGGCTGTCGAACAGCACCTTGTCCAGGTTTGGCGCACTTCGCAGGTACTGTTGGCGCAGATCCTGGGCATAGCCATACAGCGCCTTGTCGTTTTGCACGTCATGGCGGTCAGGGTAACGGCGCTGCAGGTATTCACCCAGGCGGTCGCTGTCGATCATCTGCCGCACCTGCGCCTGCAGGTGCGGGGGGTAGGCTTGCAAGTAACGTAGTACGGTCATGGCGCTGTATTCGGCGTAACGAATGCCGATTCTAGCCAATCACGGCCCTGGCCAGGAGAAAATTGCCGGGAAGCCGCTAGCGTCAGCAGCGGTCATCGGATAAGCCACCAGGAAACCCTGAACGTATTCGCAACCATTGGCCTTGAGCCAGGCGGCCTGCGCCGGGGTCTCCACACCCTCGGCGATCACCGTGATACGGTAGTCGGCGCACAGGCCGATCACGCTGCGAACCAACGCAGCATCTACCGCCGAATCGGGCAGACGCGCCACCAGATGACGGTCGAGCTTGAGTGTGTCGATAGGCAGGTCGCGCAGCATGCGCAACGAACAGTCACCCGCACCAAAGTCATCCAGGGCCACCCTCACGCCCAGCTCACGCAAGCGGTGGATCTGTTTGACGGCCGCATCAATGTTATACATCAGCGACGTTTCCGCCACTTCCACCTCCAACTGCGTCGGGACAAGCTGGTAAAGCTGGATGACCCGTTGCAGTTCTTCGACCAGGCCAGGCATGGCGAACTGCGCGCGGCTCAGGCTGATGCCGAGCACAAGGTCCGGCGGAAACCTGTCGTACCAGGCCTGCCGCTGCGCGGCCCCCTGGCGGTAGATCCAGCTGGCCAGGCGATTGATCAGCCGCGCTTCTTCCAGCAACGGGATGAACAGCCCCGGCGGTACATCGCCAACGCTGGGGTGCTGCCAGCGCAGCAACGCCTCGAAACCACGCAGGCGGCCATCGTGGAAGGCGACCTGTGGCTGATACACCAAGGTAAAGTCCTGCTGCTCGATGGCCGTGCGCACGCTGTCCTCGAGCATCAATCGCGAGCGCGCCCGTCCGTTGAGTTCCTGGTCGTAGAAGCGGTATTGCTGACGCCCCGCTTGCTTGGCTGCGTACATCGCTGCATCGGCCGAACGCAGCAGGCCTTCAACATTGGCGCCGCAGTCCGGGTAGGTGGCAATGCCGATGCTGACCCCAAGGCATACATCGAGCCCGTCGACCTCATGGCTGATGGAAACACGCTCGAGCAACCGTTCGGCATAACGCCCGGCCTGCTCCGGGTAGGGCAAGCTGTCGAACAGTGCAGTGAACTCATCGCCGCCCATACGCGCCAGCAAGGCCTCACTGCCCAGGCAGTCCTTGAGCTGCTCGGCCACCCAGCGCAACACCCGGTCGCCCGCGTCGTGGCCGAGCGAGTCGTTGATGCGCTTGAAGCCATCCAGGTCCATGTACATCAGCGCCTGCGCCTTGTCCGAGCGCTCGTTGCGCAACAGAGCACCTTCAGCAGCCTGGTAAAAACCACGGCGGTTGAGCAGGCCGGTGAGCGGGTCGGTAATGGCCTGGTATTCCAGCTGCTGGTGCAAGTTACGCACCACCGACATGTCCAGCACGGTCACCACCATGGCCCGTTGGTCGGCCGGCAACGGCGCACAGGACAGCGCCACCGGCACAAGCTCCGCCCCTTGAGTCCGCAGTTGGGCATCATGTACGCGGAAGATCTGCCGCCCCTGGTAGGCCTTGTAGAAGTCCGACTCGCGCCACAGGCTGGTACTGGTCAGTTGCACAACGTCGAGCAATGGGGTGCCCTGCAGTTGTTGCACCGGTGCCGCCAGCAAACGGGAAATGGCCGGATTGGCAAAACTGATGATGCCATGGGCATCAACCACCAGAATGCCTTCGGCGGCATTCTCCAGGATGGACGCATTGAATGCCCTGGCCGCCTCCAGTTCGCGACTGAGCTGCTGCAGCATGCGCCGGTTGCGCTGCTGGTCGAGCAGCGCCTGGACCTTGGGCTTGAGTATTTGCGGGTCGAACGGTTTGAACATGTAGTCCACGGCGCCGCTGGCGTAGCCTTTGAGCACGGCCGCGTCGGACTGTTCGTTGGCGGTGAGGAAAATGATCGGGGTCAGTCGGGTACGCTGATTGCCGCGCATCAGCCGGGCGACTTCAAAGCCGTCCATTTCCGGCATCTGTACATCCATCAACACCAGGTCGACTTCGTACTCAAGCAACGCGCTCAAGGCTTCTATCCCAGAGCTCGCCGTCAATACTTGCCAATCCTGCCGGGCCAGCAAGGCCCGCATGCTGATGAGGTTCTCGGGGTAGTCGTCTACCACCAGAAGAACTGAGCTGCCATCCAGTGGCTGCTGTTGAGGGTGAGCGCCATCCATGCTGCTTCTCTGTTATGTGACCGACTTCAAAATACGGTTGGATCCATTAGTACTCTAGACCTGAGGCTGCAACACGCAATGCAATCAGAACGCTATCAGTGGTTAAACTGTACGGTAGCCGACTAACGGTCGGTCTGCCGGAATTATGTACAGGTTTCCATTGCCCATAAAAAAACCCGCATCACTGCGGGTTTTTCAGGGTTACCTGTCGATCAGTTGACCTTGGCGGCCAGTTCACCTTTCAGGTAGCGCTGGTACATACCTTCCAGAGAGATCGGCTTGATCTTCGAAGCATTGCCCGCGGTGCCGAAGGCCTCATAACGAGCGATGCACACGTCGCGCATGGCCTTGATGGTTTCACCGAAGAACTTGCGTGGGTCGAACTCGCTCGGGTTCTGCGCCATCAGACGGCGCATGGCACCGGTAGAGGCCAGACGCAGGTCGGTATCGATGTTGACCTTGCGCACGCCATGCTTGATGCCTTCGACGATTTCTTCGACCGGTACACCGTAGGTTTCTTTGATGTCGCCGCCGTACTGGTTGATGATCGCCAGCCACTCTTGCGGTACCGAGGACGAACCGTGCATCACCAGGTGGGTGTTGGGGATGCGCTTGTGGATTTCCTTGATACGATCGATGGCCAGCACATCACCGGTTGGTGGCTTGGTGAACTTGTAGGCACCGTGGCTGGTACCGATGGCGATCGCCAGGGCGTCGACCTGGGTCTTCTTGACGAAGTCGGCGGCTTCTTCCGGGTCGGTCAGCATCTGGCTGTGATCCAGCACGCCTTCGGCGCCGATCCCGTCTTCTTCACCGGCCATGCCAGTTTCCAGCGAACCCAGGCAGCCCAGTTCGCCTTCAACCGAAACGCCGCAGGCGTGAGCCATGGCAACGGTCTGCTGGGTAACGCGGACGTTGTACTCGTAGTCGGTCGGGGTCTTGCCGTCTTCACCCAGCGAACCGTCCATCATGACCGAGCTGAAGCCCAGCTGGATCGAGCGCTGGCAGACGTCAGGGCTGGTACCGTGGTCCTGGTGCATGCACACCGGGATGTGCGGGAACTCTTCGATGGCAGCCAGGATCAGGTGGCGCAGGAATGGCGCACCCGCGTATTTGCGGGCACCGGCCGAAGCCTGAACGATCACCGGGGAGTCGGTCTTGTCGGCCGCTTCCATGATGGCGCGCATCTGCTCGAGGTTGTTGACGTTGAAAGCTGGTACGCCGTAGCCGAACTCGGCGGCGTGGTCCAGCATCTGGCGCATGCTAATGAGTGCCATTGTGTATCTCTCTCCCGACAAGCGTCGTTTGTTTCGTGCAAGCCTGCCGCAGGGGCGGTTGCTGTTCAAGTAGTGTGGGCCACCCTCGCGGCCCGGCCAGTCACGGTGCCTTGCAGCCCCGCCCAATCAGATCGTTGGTTGCCACCCAGTACACCAGGCCTTCTTCGCCCTTGGTGTGGAAGGCCAGCATGCCATCGCTGTACAGCGCACCCGAGGCACCCGGTTCAGCCTTGAGCCGGTACACCTGGTCGCCGCCGCCAAGGCGCACGTCAACCTGGTCACGTTGCGCATCGGCGAAGCGCCAAAGCACTTCAGCCTGGGTGTCGCAGACCCAACGGGTCCAGTTGTCTGCCGGGGCCGGTTGCGTCGGCTGCAGCAGTGAGCATCCTGCCAGTGTCGCCAGGGCCGTCACGGCCAAAAGCGCTTTCATTCAGTTTCCTCGATTTGGGGCTGCTGTGCAGCCCTTCGCGGGCTCGCCCGCTCCCACAGGTACAGTGCAGTCTCTGTGGGAGCGGACGAGCCCGCGAAGGGCCGCACAGCGGCCCCTTCTTCAAGACCACAAATCAACGTTCAGGTTGCCTATTACCCGATCAAGGGCAACCCGGCGCCTTGCGCTGGTGGTCTTCGTCGTACTTTTCCAGGCCTTCCGGGCCCACGCGCTTGCCGATGACCGGCACAGTCTCGGCCTGCCAGTCGGACTGATAGCAACCGCCCTTGTGCGACTGCGCTGGGTCGGCATCCGAGGCCGGGCTGCCCGCGCAAGCGCTCAGCAGACCGGCCAGCATCATCACAGGCAATTGTTTGACCACCAGGCCACTCCCTTTGCCAAGCGCCGACGTCATCAGGCCTTGGCCCGCTCTTCCAGGATTGCCACAGCTGGCAGGACCTTGCCCTCGACGAACTCGAGGAAGGCGCCACCACCGGTAGAAATGTAGGAGATTTCCTTGCTGACGCCATATTTGTCGATGGCTGCCAGGGTGTCACCGCCACCGGCGATGGAGAATGCGGCGCTGTCGGCGATGGCCTTGGCCAGTACCTTGGTGCCGTTGCCGAACTGATCGAATTCGAACACGCCCACCGGGCCGTTCCACAGAATGGTTTTCGACGATTTCAGCAGCTCGGCGAAGTTGGCCGCGGTTTGCGGGCCGATGTCCAGGATCATGTCGTCGGCAGCAACGTCGGCGATGGCCTTGACGGTGGCTTCGGCGGTCTCGGCGAACTCCTTGGCAACGACCACGTCGACTGGCAGCGGTACGCTGACCTTGGCCGCGATGGCCTTGGCGGTGTCGACCAGGTCAGGCTCGTACAGCGACTTGCCCACCGGGTGGCCAGCAGCGGCCAGGAAGGTGTTGGCAATACCGCCGCCGACGATCAGCTGGTCGCAAACACTGCTCAGGCTGTTCAGCACGTCCAGTTTGGTGGAAACCTTGGAGCCGGCAACGATGGCCGCCATTGGTTTGGCCGGGGCCTTCAGGGCCTTGCCCAGGGCGTCCAGTTCGGCAGCCAGCAGCGGGCCTGCAGCAGCGACTTTGGCAAACTTGGCTACACCGTGAGTGGAACCCTCGGCGCGGTGGGCGGTGCCGAAGGCGTCCATGACGAACACCTCACACAGGGCAGCGTACTTCTGCGCCAGCTCGTCGGCGTTCTTTTTCTCGCCCTTGTTGAAGCGCACGTTCTCGAACAGCACCAGTTCACCGGCCTGTACCGCGACACCGTCCAGATAGTCGGCAACCAGCGGCACGTCACGGCCCAGGGCCTTGCTCAGGTAATCGGCGACCGGCTTGAGGCTGTTCTCGGCAGAAAATTCGCCTTCGGTCGGGCGGCCCAGGTGCGAGCAGACCATTACCGCTGCGCCCTTCTCCAGGGCCAGCTTGATGGTCGGCAGCGCTGCCAGGATACGCGCATCGCTGGCTACCACACCGTCCTTCACAGGCACGTTGAGGTCTTCGCGGATCAGTACGCGCTTACCTTGCAGGTCGAGGTCGGTCATCTTCAACACGGTCATGAATGCAGTCCTTCAGGGCTGTTTGGTGCGGGTTGGGTGAACGACGTGCAGAAAGTGTTCGGCAACGTCGAGCATACGGTTGGCAAAACCCCATTCGTTGTCGAACCAGGCCAGCAGGTTTACCAGGCGGGGCCCGGAAACACGCGTCTGGCTGGCATCGACGATCGCCGAATGCGGGTCATGGTTGAAATCACAGCTGGCGTGCGGCAGCTCGGTGTAAGCCAGCAAGCCTTTAAGCGGACCTTCCAGCGCGGCCTCGCGCAGCACTCGGTTGACTTCGGCCGCACTGGTGTCGCGGGCGGTCTGCAGGGTGATGTCCAGGCACGAGACGTTGACGGTCGGTACACGTACCGCTTTGGCCTGGATTCGCCCGGCAAGTTCCGGAAGCAGGCGCTCGATGCCACGCGCCAGGCCAGTGGAGACGGGGATCACCGACTGGAAGGCCGAGCGCGTGCGGCGCAGATCCTCGTGGTGATAGGCATCGATCACCGGCTGGTCGTTCATCGCCGAGTGGATGGTGGTGATCTGCACGTATTCGATGCCGAACGCCTGATCCAGCACACGCAGCAGCGGCACGCCGCAGTTGGTGGTGCACGAGGCGTTGGACACCAGGCGCTCGCTGCCGGTTAGGCAGGCCTGGTTGATGCCATAGACAACCGTGGCGTCAACGTCGGCCTCGCTGGCCATGGGCTGCGAGAACAGCACCCTTGGCGCACCGGCGTCGAGGAAACGCTGGCCATCGGCACGGGTGTTATAGGCACCGGAACACTCCAGCACCAGGTCGATGCCCAGCGCAGCCCAGTCGATGCCTTCGGGGGTGGCACTGCGCATTACCTTCACGCAATCGCCATTGATGTGCAGACAGTCGCCGTCGACCTTGACCTCGCCGGGAAAACGCCCGTGGGTGGAGTCGAAGCGTGTCAGGTATTCCAGGCTGGCCTGATCGGCCAGATCGTTCAGGGCGACGATCTCGAAACCGGCCTTTGCCCCCCGCTCGAACAGCGCGCGCAGGACACAGCGGCCGATACGGCCATAACCGTTGAGTGCAACTTTGTAGGGACGCGGGTGGGGCATTGGTTGGCTCGCTAACGCATGATGGCTTTGGGGCCGCGTTGCGGCCCATCGCGACGCAAGGCCGCTCCCACAGGGACCGCGCCATCCGGAGGACAGCACCGTTTCTGTGGGAGCGGCCTTGCGTCGCGATGGAGGGCAAAGCCCTCCCCTTGCACGACCTGGAGGGCGTCACTGCCCTCCATTTGTTACATCAGTCTTCCAGCAGCTCTTCGGCAGTACCGAGGATGTTCTCCAGGGTGAAGCCGAACGCTTCGAACAATGCCGAAGCCGGCGCCGACTCACCGTAGGTGGTCATGCCGATGATACGACCTTCCAGGCCGACGTACTTGTACCAGAAGTCAGCGTGGGCAGCTTCGATGGCGATGCGCGCACCGACTTCCAGCGGCAGCACGGACTGCTTGTAGGCAGCGTCCTGGGCATCGAACACGCTGGTGCACGGCATGGAAACCACGCGCACCTTGCGGCCTTGCTCGGTCAGCTTGTCGAAGGCCTGAACAGCCAGGCCCACTTCGGAACCGGTGGCGATCAGAATCAGTTCAGGCTCGCCGGCGCAGTCCTTGAGCACATAGCCACCGCGGCTGATGTCGGCGATCTGCTGGGCATCGCGGTCCTGGTGCTGCAGGTTCTGGCGCGAGAAGATCAGCGCCGATGGGCCGTCCTTGCGCTCCAGGGCGTTTTTCCAGGACACGGCGGATTCCACCGCGTCGGCCGGGCGCCAGGTGTCCAGGTTCGGGGTGCTGCGCAGGCTGGTCAGCTGCTCGATCGGCTGGTGCGTCGGGCCGTCTTCGCCCAGACCGATGGAGTCGTGGGTGTACACGTGGATCACGCGCTGCTTCATCAGGGCCGACATGCGCACGGCGTTGCGGGCGTATTCCATGAACATCAGGAAGGTCGCGCCGTAAGGCACCAGGCCACCGTGCAGGGCAACGCCGTTCATGATGGCGGTCATGCCGAACTCGCGCACGCCGTAGAACACGTAGTTGCCGCTGGCGTCATTGGCTTCGACGCCCTTGCAACCTTTCCACAGGGTCAGGTTGGAGCCGGCCAGGTCGGCCGAACCACCGAGGAACTCGGGCAGCAGCGGGCCGAAGGCGTTCAGGGCGTTCTGGCTGGCCTTGCGGCTGGCGATGGTTTCGCCTTTGGCAGCCACTTCATTGATGTAGGCCTGGGCCTTTTCGCTGAAGTCGGCCGGCAGCTCGCCGCTGGCACGGCGCTTGAACTCGGCAGCCAGCTCCGGGTAGGCCTTGGCGTAGGCGTCGAAGCGCTGGTTCCACTCGGCTTCAACCTTGGCACCGGCGGCCTTGGCATCCCACTCGGCGTAGATGTCGGCCGGGATTTCGAACGGGCCGTGGTTCCAGTTCAGGGCCTGGCGGGTCAGGGCGATTTCGTCGTTGCCCAGCGGGGCACCGTGGCAGTCTTCCTTGCCCTGCTTGTTCGGCGAACCGAAACCGATGGTGGTCTTGCAGCAGATCAGGGTCGGGCGATCGCTCTTGCGGGCGGTCTCGATGGCCATCTTGATTTCTTCGGCATCGTGGCCGTCGACGTTGCGGATCACCTGCCAGTTGTAGGCTTCGAAGCGCGCCGGGGTGTTGTCGGTGAACCAGCCGTGCACTTCGCCGTCGATGGAGATGCCATTGTCATCGTAGAAGGCGATCAGCTTGTTCAGGCCCAGGGTGCCGGCCAGCGAGGCGACTTCATGGGAGATACCTTCCATCATGCAGCCGTCGCCGAGGAACACGTAGGTGTTGTGGTCGACGATGGTGTGGCCGTCACGGTTGAACTGGGCAGCCAGTACTTTTTCTGCCAGGGCGAAGCCCACGGCGTTGGCGATACCCTGGCCGAGCGGGCCGGTGGTGGTTTCAACGCCTGGGGTGTAGCCGTACTCCGGGTGGCCCGGGGTGCGGCTGTGCAGCTGGCGGAAGCCTTTGATGTCATCGATGGTGACGTCGTAGCCGGTCAGGTGCAGCAGCGAGTAGATCAGCATCGAACCGTGGCCGTTGGACAGCACGAAGCGGTCACGGTCGGCGAAGCTCGGGTTGCTCGGGTTGTGCTTCAGGTAGTCGCGCCAAAGCACTTCGGCGATATCCGCCATGCCCATGGGGGCACCTGGGTGGCCGCTGTTGGCCTTTTGCACGGCATCCATGCTGAGGGCACGAATGGCGTTGGCACGTTCACGACGGCTGGGCATCGCTGATCTCCTAGGGGGCTTGAATAGGTGGTGTCACGAAAAAGGCGGCCATTTTCGCCCACTGGGGGCGCTTGGGGCAAACATTTAAGCGCCAAGCGCCAGCTTTAAGCCGCAACTGAAGAAGCAGAGCGCGACTCGGGGCGCCCCAAAGCGTGTCACTTTAGGCTTTCGGCTTGCAGCTCATCGCCAATATCAAAACTTTTTGATATTGGCCTTGCTAGGGCATCGATGCCTGTCTAGACTGCCGCCCCATGAACCTCCGTGCGCAATCGATCCCCGAGCAACGCGAAACATTGGCCGCCCTGTGCAAAGCCAGTGGCGATGCGTTGCGCCTGAACGTATTGCGCGCACTGGCCAACGACTCGTTCGGCGTGCTGGAGCTGGCGCAGATCTTCGACATCGGCCAGTCGGGCATGAGCCATCATCTCAAGGTGCTGGCTCAGGCCGACCTCGTGGCAACCCGCCGCGAAGGCAACGCCATCTTCTACCGCCGTGCCCTGCCCGATGGCCTGCGCCTGGGGGGGCGGCTGCACGCGGCGCTGCTCGAAGAAGTCGACGACCTGACCCTGCCGCCCGATGTGCAGGCGCGCATATCCCATGTCCAGCAGCGACGGGCGGCCACCAGCCAGGACTTCTTCCTGCGCGTGGAAGAGAAGTTCCGTGCCCAGCAGGACCTGATCGCCGGCCTTCCGCAGTACCGCGACAGCCTGCTGGCGCTGCTCGACAAACTGCATTTCGACCCGGCCGCCAGCGCGCTGGAAGTCGGGCCCGGCGACGGTGGCTTCCTGCCCGACCTGGCCCGGCGCTTCGCCCAGGTCACCGCCCTGGACAACAGCCCTACCATGCTCGAGCTTGCGCGCCAGGTGTGCCAGCGCGAAGGGCTCGACAACGTGAACCTGCAGTTGGCTGACGCACTGGGTGCAACGGATGTGGCCGCCGACTGCGTTGTGCTGAACATGGTGCTGCACCATTTCAGCGACCCGGCCTTGGCCTTGCGCCAGCTGGCCAAACGGGTGAAGGCAGGCGGCAGCCTGCTGGTCACCGAACTGTGCAGCCATGACCAGGGGTGGGCGCGCGAAGCCTGCGGCGACCTCTGGCTGGGCTTCGAACAGGACGACCTGGCGCGCTGGGCCAACGCTGCCGGGCTGGCCCATGCGGACAGCCTGTACGTGGGCTTGCGTAACGGTTTCCAGATCCAGGTCCGCCATTTTCAGCGGACGGCTGGCGACATACACCATCGGTAAATTTCAGGAACCTTCGAGATGAGCGAATACTCCCTTTTCACCTCCGAGTCCGTGTCCGAAGGGCATCCGGACAAGATCGCCGACCAGATTTCGGACGCTGTCCTTGATGCCATCATCGCCCAGGACAAATACGCCCGCGTAGCCTGCGAAACCCTGGTCAAGACCGGTGTCGCCATCATCGCCGGCGAAGTCACCACGTCGGCCTGGGTCGACCTGGAAGACCTGGTGCGCAAAGTCATCATCGACATTGGCTACAACAGCTCCGACGTCGGCTTCGACGGCGCCACCTGCGCCGTGATGAACATCATCGGCAAACAGTCGGTAGACATCGCCCAGGGCGTGGACCGCTCCAAGCCGGAAGACCAGGGCGCCGGTGACCAGGGCCTGATGTTCGGCTACGCAAGCAACGAAACCGAAGTCCTGATGCCTGCACCGATCTGCTTCTCGCACCGTCTGGTAGAACGCCAGGCCGAGGCACGCAAGTCCGGCCTGCTGCCATGGCTGCGCCCGGATGCCAAGTCGCAGGTCACCTGCCGCTACGAGAACGGCAAAGTGGTCGGTATCGACGCCGTGGTGCTGTCGACCCAGCACAACCCGGAGGTTTCGCAGAAAGACCTGCAAGAAGCCGTGATGGAGCTGATCGTCAAGCACACCCTGCCTGCCGAACTGCTGCACAAGGGCACCCAGTACCACATCAACCCGACCGGCAACTTCATCATCGGTGGCCCGGTGGGTGACTGTGGCCTGACCGGCCGCAAGATCATCGTCGACTCCTACGGCGGCATGGCCCGCCACGGTGGTGGTGCGTTCTCCGGCAAGGATCCGTCCAAGGTCGACCGCTCCGCCGCCTACGCCGGCCGCTACGTGGCCAAGAACATCGTCGCCGCCGGCCTGGCCGAGCGTTGCGAGATCCAGGTGTCGTACGCCATCGGCGTGGCCCAGCCGACCTCCATCTCGATCAACACCTTCGGCACCGGCAAGGTCTCCGACGACAAGATCATCCAGCTGGTGCGTGAGTGCTTCGACCTGCGTCCATACGCCATCACCACCATGCTCGACCTGCTGCACCCGATGTATCAGGAAACCGCTGCCTACGGCCACTTCGGCCGCACCCCGCAGCAGAAGACTGTCGGCGACGACACCTTCACCACCTTCACCTGGGAGCGCACCGACCGCGCCCAGTCGCTGCGTGACGCTGCCGGCCTGTAAGCCTCCTACAGCGCCAGACGAAAGCCCCTGCCGAGCGATCGGCAGGGGCTTTTTTGTGCCTGTCACGGCATTTTCATCGCCTGTGAGATCGAGCGCCGCGCTGGTTTTTTGCGCAACCTCGGGATGGGAGACGAGCACCCGCGAAATATCACCTGACAACTGCACGCACCGTCCGCCCCGCTACCTGCCTACGCTAAGCGCTTCCCCGCCATGCAAGGATGCCAGGCCATGCCGTACCTGTTGTTGTTCGCCCTGCTATTTGCACTGAACGCCCCATTGGCCAGGGCTGCCTCATGCCCACAGTGGAGCCCGCAACAGGCCAAGGCCGAAGTTGCGCAACTCCGCGCCACGCTTGCCCGATGGGACGAGCACTACCATCGCCAGGGCATAGCCCTGGTGGCCGACGAACTGTACGACCAGAGCCGCGAGCGCCTGAACCACCTGCAGCAGTGCTTCGCGGTTGGCACCAGCCCCTCCCCCCTGGCCAGCGCTCGCGGCCCGGTCCCCCACCCCGTGCCGCATACCGGCGTCGACAAGCTGGCAGACCGCCAGGCCGTGGCGCGATGGATGGCCGGCAAGAGCGGCGTGTGGGTACAGCCCAAGGTCGACGGCGTAGCCGTTTCCCTCACCTACCAACAGGGCCGATTGGTGCAGCTGACCAGCCGGGGGGACGGCGTAAACGGCCATGACTGGAGCCGACACATCCCGCAACTCGACGCTGTCACTCGGCAGTTGCCTGAGGCGCTCGACCTGCACTTGCAAGGTGAGCTGTATCTGCGCCTGAACGATCATGTGCAAGCCAAGGCAGGCAGCGCCAACGCCCGGGGTACCGTGGCCGGGCTGCTCGCACGCAAGCAACTGACTGGCGCACAAGGCAACGCTATCGGCCTGTTCGTGTGGGGCTGGCCGCACGGCCCCGAGCAACAGGCCGAACGCCTCGCCCAGCTGGCACGGCTGGGGTTTCCGGACAGCCAGCTTTACAGCATCGCCATCGACACGCTGGAGGATGCAGCACACTGGCGCGAGCACTGGTATCGCACTGCTCTGCCCTTCGCCACCGACGGTGTAATCCTGCGCCAGAGCAACCGACCACCTGCCGAGCGCTGGCAGGCCAAGGCGCCCTACTGGATCGCGGCCTGGAAGTATCCCTATGCACAAGCCTTGGCCGAAGTACGCGACGTGCGCTTTCGGGTTGGCCGCACCGGCAGGGTCACGCCCGTGTTGCACTTGCTGCCGGTAACCCTGGACGACCGACGGATTACCCAGGTAAGCCTGGGTTCGCTGGCGCGCTGGCACACCCTCGACATCCGCCCCGGCGACCAGGTGGCCATCAGCCTGGCCGGGCTGACCATTCCACGCCTGGAGCAAGTGGTGCATCGCACGGTCGAACGCCAGGCGGTCGCCGCGCCTGCGCCCGACCGCTATCATGCCCACAGCTGCTGGCAAGCCAGCGAGGGCTGTGATGAGCAGTTCATTGCCCGCCTCACCTGGCTTGGCGGTAAACAGGGCCTGGCCTTGCCCCGCACCGGGCCCGGCACATGGCGTCGGCTGGTCGAAGCGGGCTTGGTAACGTCCATGACCGATTGGCTGCAGCTCGATGCCGAGCGCCTGCAGCAGGCCCCCGGCATCAGCAGACTCACCGCGGCACACCTGCTGGGCAGTTTCGACGAAGCCCGCTCACGCCCCTTCGATCAATGGCTGCGCGCCCTTGGCGTGCCCATTGGCAAGCATTTGCCACTGGCTGGCGACTGGCAGGCGCTGGCTTCACGCAGTGCCGGGCAATGGCAAACCGTGCCCGGCATCGGCGCAAAACGCTCGCGCCAACTTGTGGAATTTTTCGCGGCCTCCGAGGTGCAAGCCATTGCCGCACAGTTGGCCGAAACCGGCATAGAAGGTTTCCGGCCCCCACCCCAGCGCATAGAGCAATGATTTTTTACCAAATAGTGTGTAGGAAAAACCTGAGACTCGAGCAGAAAACCTCACCAAGGGTTTCTAAATGAGCAAAACCAAGGCAGGATTTCCCCCAACTTTTGCTGCCCCGCCCCGTTCAGGAGGCTTTTCATGAAACGTATTTCGACTCTTTTCCTGCTCGCAACACTGGGCCTGGCTGCGGGTACTGCTCAGGCTGCCCAGCCGGATGCCGGGCTGACCGGTTGCGCCGCCAAGCGCAGCGCCATCGAAAACCAGCTGAAAATTGCCCGTGACCACGGCAACAGCGGCCAGGTTGCAGGGCTGGAAGAAGCCCTGCGCGGTGTGGACAACTGCACCGACGCCAGCCTGCGCAAGGAACGTGAGCAGAAGGTGCTCGATGCGCGTCACGAAGTGGCGCAGCGGGAAAAGGACTTGAAGAAGGCCGAGAAGAAAGGCGACGCCGAGAAGATCAACAAGCGCAAGGACAAGCTGGCCGATTCGCGTAAAGAGCTGCAGGAAGCAGTCGACGATCTCGACCGTTAAGGCATCTGGCCAGCAAGCCTGGTCTTTGTGGGAGCGGCCTTGTGTCGCGATAGGGCCGCGCGGCGGCTCCAGCTATGCATGCATTTTTGCTGAAATACTAGGGCCGCTGAGCGGCCCTATCGCGACACAAGGCCGCTCCCACAGGAATTTGTACAAGCCCCGAAGGTTTGCGCGAACAGCACAGCCATTCAATGATTACGAAATTCGTTATGACAGGCCTTGCACGCAGACTCGACCTTGTCCATCGGTGCCTTCAGTTGCGCAGCATCCAGTGGCTGATTGCGGGTGACATCGACCAGTTCGCCGGTGACGCCCTCAAGCTGCCGGGCCAGGTCATGGAACCGCGCCTGGCGCTCCCACACTTCGGCGCGGGCGGCGCTGTCACCACCATCGCGCACCTGTGGAAAATGCTGCCACGGCTGATGCGACAGGCTGTCCAGCTTCAGCGCACCGTCGGCAAACTTCACCCCGTCGAACGGCAACCGGCCACGCAGCATGCCACCCAGGTCTTCGCTGGTCTTGAGCATGTCCTTGAAGATCACCTTGCGTTTACCCAGCGGCGAGTTCGGGTCAACCCGGTCACACCCCGTCAAAGCCCCTACCAGGGCAAGTGCAGCCAGCAGAACAACGGTCAATCGCTTCAACATCACGCTCACTTCGGCCTACGCAAATGGGCGGCCAGTATCGCTGCCACTGGGCCAAACACCAATAGCCACATAAAAGACAGGGGCGAACCTTCATGTTCGCTCATGACAGGAATGCACACATGAAATCTGCCCTGCGCCACCTGGTCTGGACACTGCCGGTGCTGGCTTTGCTGGCCGGCTGCAACGGCGGCGAGAGCGCCAAGCCCGAGCCCCACGCTGTCGCCACCTATGCCCCGGCCACTTGGAAAGACTTGCCGGCCGTCAGCGATGAAGACCTGCTGGCCGGCTTTTATGCATGGCGCAACGGCTGCGAAAAACTCAAGCGCGACCCGGTGTGGGCCGCCACCTGCGAAGCGGCCGGCAGCGCCACAGCCAGCGCCGCCCAAGTGCGAACCTTCCTTGAACAGAACCTGCAGGTGTACGGCCTGCGCTCTGCAGAGAACAATGCCAACGGCCTGATTACCGGCTACTACGAGCCGGTCTACCCTGGCAGCCTGAGCCAATCGGCAACCAACCATGTGGCGGTCTACGGCATCCCTGATGACATGATCGTGGTCGACCTGGCCAGCGTGTACCCCGAACTGAAGGGCAAACGCCTGCGCGGCCGTCTGGAGGGTCGGGTGCTCAAGCCCTATGACACGGCCGAGGTCATCAACCGTAACGGCGTCCAGGCACCGGTGCTGGCCTGGCTGACCGACCCGATGGACCTGCAGTTCCTGCAGATCCAGGGTTCTGGCCGTGTGCAACTGGAAGACGGCCGTCAACTGCGCCTGGGCTACGCCGACCAGAACGGCCACCCCTATCGGCCGATCGGCCGCTGGCTGGTGGAGCAGGGTCAGCTGAAAAAAGAAGACGTGAGCATGGGCGCCATTCACGCCTGGGCCCAGGCCAACCCGCAGCGCGTACCAGAGCTGCTGGCCAGCAACCCCAGCTATGTATTCTTCAGCACCCGCCCGGACAGCAACGAAGGCCCGCGCGGCTCGCTGAACGTACCGCTTACCGCCGGCTACAGCGTGGCCATCGACCGCAAGGTGATTCCCCTGGGCAGCTTGTTGTGGCTGTCTACCACACGCCCGGACGGCTCGCCGGTGGTACGACCGGTTGGCGCGCAAGACACCGGCGGGGCGATTACCGGCGAAGTGCGCGCTGACTTGTTCTGGGGCACAGGGCCAGAAGCCGGCGAACTGGCCGGGAACATGAAGCAGCAAGGGCAGATCTGGATGCTGTGGCCCAAGGGCCAGCCACTGCCTGAGGTGCCCAAGGTACCTTGACCGTTGCTGCCTTCTTCGCGGGAGCTGCCCGCGAAGAAGGCCACTCGGTTTCAGATGGAAACCACGAAGAACGACACGATAAGTGCCAAGCCGGCAAGCCACACCAGCGACCGCAAGGCAGCCCAGTCGGCCAGGTAGCAAATGATGTAAAGCAAGCGGCTGGTGATATACATCACCCCCAGTACATCCTGGGTCACCTGCTCGGCATTGCCGACGATATCCGCCACAAGCACCGCCGCAGCAAATGCCGGAAACGCTTCGTAGCCATTCTGCTGCGCAGCATGGGCACGCCGTGGCAGGCCCGACAAGGTATCGAGGAAGGCTCGCGGATCGTGATTGTCCTTGAGGCCGAAGCGGCCACTGCTCGCCTTGGCGATCAAGGCACAAAGCGGGTTCAACAGCAGGGCAATCAGGATGCACCACAGGGCAACAGTCATGGACAGGACTCCTTGTTCAGTCTTCAGGTCAAAGCTTCATTACCAGCATGCCGGCCAATACCAGCCCGCAAGCTAGGAGTCTCGGCCCGCCAAAAGGTTCTTTGAGGTAGCGCATACCCAGCAGCACCACCAGGATCACGCTCAATTCCCGCAGTGCCGCCGCTTCGGCCACAGACCCCAGGTGCATGGCCCACAGCACCAGGGCATAGCTGAACAATACGCAGAACCCTACCGCCAACCCAAGGCGCCATTGGGTTCGCCAGAACAGTACGAATGGCGCCCGCCGCGCTACGCTCGCCAACAACGGGAATTGCCAGGCGCTGAGCAGGGTCAGCCAGACCAGGTAATCCCACGGTTTGCCCCACAGGCGCACGGCCTGGCCGTCGAACCAGGTGTAGCAACCAATGCACAGGCCAATCAAGGCAACCACCGGCAGCATCGACCATGGTAGCCGGTCACCGCCGCCGCCCTGCCACAACAGACAGGCCATGCCACAGGGGATCAACAGGATACCGATGATCTGCTGCTGGCTCAGCGATTCCCCGGCAAAGGCCAGGGTCAGCCCCAGCACCACCAACGGTGACAGCCCGCGCATCAGAGGATAGACCAGCCCCAGGTCGCCCACGCGGTAGGCCTGGATCAGCAAATAACGGTACAACTGCTCAGCCAGTGCCGAAGCAACCAACCAAGGCCAGATTTCAGCAGGCGGAACATCCACGAAGGGCACCGCCAGCACCGCGAAGGCCAGCGCTACCGTATCCATGCTGGCAATGACCAGCAAGCGCTCGCCGCTGAATTTGATCAGGGTATTCCAGGTTGCATGCAGCAGGGCGGCAACCAGCACCAGAGATGTTGCCAACACGCCTTCTTGTCCTTATGGCTTTTCATGGCTGTGAATATATAGCGTTCAGGGGGGCTTTGTGGGAGCGGGCATGCCCGCGAAGAATGCAACTCGGTGTATGGCACCGGCTTTGCCGGTGTTCGCGGGCACGCCCGCTCCCACAGGGTAACCAGTGCAGACTGTCACGGGAACGATTTGGACTAATTCGGTCAAACCCTGTGCCCCGAACCCCGTGCCAGGTCATCAAAGAACTGCCCGAGTCACTCGGGTAACGACTTGGAAGCCACTGTTACAGGATTCGGGATGCTTGAATTAGTTGCCGCGTTTATCTGCCTCACCACACTTCTGACCTATGTGAACTACCGTTTCATCGGCCTGCCCCCCGCCATCGGCGTGATGGTCACGGCGCTGCTGTTTTCCCTGATGTTGCAGGGCCTGAGCCTTATCGGCTTCCCTGGCCTGGAGGAACGCGTCGAAGGGCTGATGAACCAGATCGACTTCAACGACCTGCTCATGCACTGGATGCTGGCGTTCCTGCTGTTTGCCGGCGCCCTGCACGTCAACCTCAGCGACCTGCGCAGCTACCGCTGGCCGATCGGCCTGCTGGCCACCTTAGGCGTGCTGATCGCCACCGTGGTCATCGGCTACCTGGCGCATTGGGTGTTTGCCCTGTTCGGCTGGCAGGTCCCCCTGATCTACTGCCTGCTGTTCGGTGCACTGATCTCACCAACCGACCCGATTGCCGTGCTTGGCGCGCTGCGTACTGCCAATGCGCCCAAACCGCTTAAAACCACCATCGTCGGCGAGTCACTGTTCAACGACGGCACGGCAGTCGTGGTATTCACCGTGTTGCTGGGCATCATCCAGCTGGGTGAAACACCGAGCATGACCGACACGGCGATCCTGTTCGCCCGCGAGGCCATTGGCGGCGTGGTGTTCGGTGGCCTGATCGGCTACGCCACCTACCGGATGATCAAGAGTGTCGAGCAGTACCAGGTGGAAGTCATGCTGACCCTGGCGTTGGTAATCGGTGGTTCGGCGATGTGCTACGAACTGCATGTGTCGGCACCGATCGCCATGGTGGTGGCAGGCCTGATCATCGGCAACCTGGGGCGCAACCTGGCGATGAATGACATGACCCGCCGTTACATGGACGGTTTCTGGGAGCTGATCGACGACATGCTCAATGCGCTGCTGTTCGCATTGATCGGCCTGGAGCTGTTGCTGCTGCCGTTCAACTGGATGCACCTGGCGGCCGGCGGCGTGCTGGCGCTGGCAGTGCTGCTGTCGCGCCTGCTGACGGTAGCCCCGGCGATCGTGCTGCTGCGGCGCTGGCGCCCGGTGCCCAAAGGCACGGTGCGGGTGCTGACCTGGGGCGGCCTGCGCGGTGGCGTGTCGGTGGCACTTGCACTGTCGCTACCGCTGGGCGAGGAACGGGACCTGCTGCTGTCGATCACCTACATCGTGGTGTTGTCGTCGATTCTGGTGCAGGGGTTGAGCATTGGGCGCGTGGTGCGCAAGGTCAGCGCCCAGCCTTGAGAATGCCGGGGCCGCTTTGCGGCCCATTCGCGGGTAAACCCGCTCCTACGGGTCGCGTACGCCTGTAGGAGCGGGTTCACCCGCGAAGAGGCCGGCACAGACAACCAGGGTCTATTCGACTGCCGAATCCGGGAACTGGTCCTGCACATACTTGATCTCGGTACGCCCATGGGCTGCCGGCAAGCCATCCTCACCCAGGTTGACGAACACCATCTTGTCGACAGTCAGAATGCTCTTGCGGGTGATCTTGTTACGCACTTCGCACTTGAGGGTGATCGAGGTGCGGCCGAACGCGGTAGCGGTGATGCCCAGCTCGATGATGTCACCCTGACGCGAAGCACTGACGAAGTTGATTTCCGACATGTACTTGGTCACCACACGCTGGTTGCCCAGCTGGACGATGGCGTAGATCGCCGCCTCTTCATCGATCCAGCGCAACAGGCTGCCACCGAACAGGGTGCCATTGGGGTTGAGGTCTTCGGGTTTAACCCACTTGCGGGTGTGAAAGTTCATCTGTACTCCTGACCTGCTTGGCTAACGTGTAGCAATGATGGCAGAGCGGCTGCCTTCGCTCCATTGAACATCGACTATCGTCGCGATTAATCGACGGAAAACCTTGGGCAAGCCGGCGGGGGCAGCTATAATCTGCGCCGTTTTACATGGTTGCCCACAGCGGTGCCATGCCCGCCACCTGTCCGAGGGGCGCTGCAGCAGGCTAGGCCTGTCAGGCTCGGATGGGGCGTTGCTCGCTCCCGCGAGCGCTTAACGCACAACGGCGCCCATTCGCACATTACGAATGGAGGCTCTCATGAGCGCTGCAAACATGCCTGCTGGTTTTACCGATTACAAAGTCGCCGACATCTCCCTGGCCGCCTGGGGCCGTCGCGAAACCATCATTGCCGAATCGGAAATGCCTGCGCTGATGGGCCTGCGTCGCAAGTACCTGGCCGAGCAACCGCTCAAGGGTGCGAAGATCCTGGGCTGCATCCACATGACCATCCAGACCGCCGTGCTGATCGAAACCCTGGTTGCCCTGGGTGCCGAAGTGCGCTGGTCGTCCTGCAACATCTTCTCGACTCAAGACCAGGCCGCCGCCTCGATCGCCGCCGCCGGTATCCCGGTATTTGCTTGGAAAGGTGAAACCGAAGAAGAGTACGAGTGGTGCCTGGAGCAGACCATCCTGAAAGATGGCCAGCCATGGGACGCCAACATGATCCTCGACGACGGTGGTGACCTGACCGAACTGCTGCACAAGAAGTACCCGCAGGTACTGGACCGTGTGCACGGCGTGACCGAAGAGACCACCACCGGCGTACACCGCCTGCTGGACATGCTGGCCAAGGGCGAGCTGAAAGTCCCGGCGATCAACGTCAACGACTCGGTCACCAAGAGCAAGAACGACAACAAGTACGGCTGCCGTCACAGCCTGAACGATGCCATCAAGCGTGGTACCGACCACCTGCTGTCGGGCAAGCAGGCCCTGGTGATCGGCTACGGTGACGTGGGCAAGGGCTCGGCCCAGTCCCTGCGTCAGGAAGGCATGATCGTCAAGGTCTCCGAAGTTGATCCAATCTGCGCCATGCAGGCCTGCATGGACGGCTTCGAGCTGGTCTCGCCGTTCATCGACGGTATCAACGACGGCACCGAAGCCAGCATCGACAAGGCTCTGCTGGGCAAGATCGACCTGATCGTGACCACCACCGGTAACGTCAACGTCTGCGACGCCAACATGCTCAAGGCCCTGAAAAAGCGTGCCGTAGTCTGCAACATCGGCCACTTCGACAACGAGATCGACACCGCCTTCATGCGCAAGAACTGGGCCTGGGAAGAGGTCAAGCCGCAGGTTCACAAGGTCCACCGTACCGGCGCTGGCAGCTTCGACCCGCAGAACGACGACTACCTGATCCTGCTGGCCGAAGGCCGCCTGGTCAACCTGGGCAACGCCACTGGCCACCCAAGCCGCATCATGGACGGCTCGTTCGCCAACCAGGTTCTGGCACAGATCTTCTTGTTCGAGCAGAAGTTCGCTGACCTGTCGGCCGAAAAGAAAGCCGAGCGCCTGACCGTGGAAGTGCTGCCGAAGAAACTCGACGAAGAAGTGGCCCTGGAAATGGTCCGCGGCTTCGGCGGCGTGGTCACCCAGCTGACCAAGCAGCAAGCCGACTACATCGGCGTGACCGTCGAAGGCCCGTTCAAGCCGCACGCCTACCGCTACTAAGCGGCAAGCTTGAAGCTGCAAGTGGCAAGCAAAGGCATACCGTGCCGTTGCCACTTGCAGCTCCAGAAACACAGATCTTGAACGACGCCCAAGCCAGACCGGCCATCACCGATCTGGCTTTTACTTGCAGCTTGCCGTTAGACGCTTGTTGCCAGAGGAACGCCTGATGTCACAAGAACGCCGCTACAGTTTCGAGTTCTTCCCGACCAAGACCGACGCCGGTCACGAAAAGCTGATGGGCGTCGCCCGCCAGCTGGCCACCTATAATCCGGACTTCTTCTCCTGCACCTACGGTGCCGGTGGCTCGACCCGCGACCGCACGCTCAATACCGTGCTGCAGCTGGAAAGCGAAGTGAAGATACCTGCCGCGCCGCACCTGTCGTGCGTCGGCGACACCAAGGCCGAGTTGCGCGCCCTGCTGGCCGAGTACAAGGCCGCCGGCATCAAACGCATTGTCGCTTTGCGTGGTGACCTGCCGTCGGGCATGGGCATGGCCAGTGGTGAACTGCGCTATGCCAGTGACCTGGTCGAGTTCATCCGCCAGGAAACCGCTGATCACTTCCACCTGGAAGTGGCTGCCTACCCGGAAATGCACCCGCAGGCGCGCAACTTCGAGGCGGATCTGGCCAACTTTGTGCACAAGGTCAAGGCCGGTGCCGACAGCGCCATCACCCAGTACTTCTTCAACGCCGACAGCTACTTCTACTTCGTCGAGCGTGCACAGAAGCTGGGCGTGGACATTCCGGTGGTACCGGGCATCATGCCGATCACCAACTACAGCAAGCTGGCCCGCTTCTCCGATGCCTGTGGCGCCGAGATCCCGCGCTGGATCCGCAAGCAGCTGGAAGCCTATGCCGACGACACCGCCAGCATCCAGGCCTTTGGCGAAGAGGTGATTACCCGCATGTGCGAACAGCTGTTGCAAGGCGGCGCGCCGGGCCTGCACTTCTATACCTTGAACCAGGCTGAACCGAGCCTGGCGATCTGGAACAACCTGAAGCTGCCGCGCTGAAATCTTTTGGCAAAGTCTGCTTAAGAAATGATTAAGGCTTTGGTCATAGACTAAAGCCTTATTCATTTTCGGGTTAAACAGGTCTTGCCTGCCATGCAGCACACCCAACCTTCGCGCCCACAGCTTGTATACCTGGCTTTTGGCCCGGCAACCTACCATCAGGAAGCCTGCTTCAGCATCGTCAGCGCCCTCGCCCAGTTGGGCAGCGCAGCCGGCGAGGCCATGGACATCCAGGTTTACACCGACAATGCGCAGCCCTACGCCAAGCTGCCCGTCACCGTCCACCTGCTGGACGAGGCCACGCGCCAGGCATGGAATGCCCCGCACGGTTATCACTTTCGCAGCAAGCATGTGCTGTTGCGCCAGGTACTGCAGCAACACCCGCTGGCAGTGCTGATCGACACAGACACCTTCTTCCGCACTTCGCCGTTGCACCTGTTCGCCCGTGTAGCGCCCAACCGCCTGCTGTGCAACGCTATCGGCACACGCTACGGCGCTAACCAGAAGTGCCTGTTGTACAAGAACCTGCTGACCCTTCTCGAGTCCCGGGGACTGGCCGACTGCCAGATGCCGCTCATCAATTCCGGCGTTATCGGCCTCACTGCCGAGGACTGCGGCACCCTGGACCGCTCCATCGCCATGATGGACGAATTCTACCCCTTGGCTCGCGAGGCCTATACCCTTGAGGAGTTCTGCCTGGCAGTAGCGGCCTACCGCAACCTGGAGCTGGCCGAGTGTACCGATGTCATCCATCACTACTGGAGCCGGAAGGCGCAGTTCCGCGCCAAGATCCAGGCCTGGCTGCGCAAGCACGACCACGACCCACTCAGCCCCTCGGCCCTGGCCGACGTTGCGCGGGTCAACGACCAACTGCCGCGGCCACCCACCCTCCACCGTTTGGGTTACAAGGCGCTGAGCCTGACCCTGCCCAGCCACGAGCGCCAGTTCGCCCGCGAATTGCTCTATGGCTGCTACCCCTACCCCAATGAGTTTGACCGCGCCTGCGCGTCCGCCTGGTGGGACAAGGCCCTGGAAAACCTCAATGACCGCTACGGCTACATGGAGCCCGAGCGGCTGCGTCAGTGCCTGCGCCATCCGGGGCTACGGCTATCGCTGGGCGAGCGGCGCAAGGATATCGAGGCGCATCTGCTGCGAACCACTCACGCCTGATGTGCCCGCAAAATTCATTGTCTTGCGCGGCTTTGTGGGAGCGGGCGCGCCCGCGAAGAGAGCAACCCGATCGTTGGCACCGGCTTCGCCGGTGTTCGCGGGCACGCCCGCTCCTACATCGATCGTGCATGCCTTTACCGTATACCGGCCGAGCGCGTAATCTCCGGCCATGCCACATATCGCCCGTCTGTTCTGGATCCTCCTGCTCGTTTGCCTGAGCCCGTTGGCTCTGGGCGAACGCTTGCGCCTGGTAACCGACGACTGGGCACCTTATGTGTTTCAGCACAACGGCCAACCGCGCGGCATCGACTACGAAGTCGCCAGCCAGGTCTTCGCACGCCTCGGCGTCGAGGTGGAGTGGCAATTCCTGCCTTGGAAGCGCTGCTTGGCGATGGCTGAGCAGGGCCTTGCCGATGGCATTCTCGACATTTTCCAGACGGACGCGCGCCAACCCTACATGGTGTACGGCTCCGAACCCATGTCGGAGGTCGAATTCGTCCTGTTCCAAAGCCGCACGCGCCGCCATGCCGTCACCCACCTGGACGACCTCGCCGGCCTCACCGTCGGCACATCGCCCGGCTACGCCTACGGTCAAGCGTTCACCGAGGCCCCGCACTTCAAGCGCGAAGCCGCACCCACCCACGAAGCCAACTTCGGCAAGCTGGTGCTGGGGCGTATCGACCTGGCGATCACCGACCGCAGGGTCGGGCATTACCTGCTCCGCCAGCTCGGCCTGCAACAGCAAGTCGAAGAACTGCCGCTGGTAGTCAGCCGCCAGGCGCAGTATTTGGGCCTGGTGCGCAAGCCTGGGCGCGAGGCACTGGCCGTGGCCTTTGCCGAAGAGCTGCAGCGGTTCAAGCAGGAACCGGCCTATGCAGCGATCAGCAACCGCTATGCAAGCGACACTGGAAACATTCTCAACGCCGTTGAGCAGCAGGAAAGCAGCACAGCGCGATAGCTCTGTTATACTCGGGCCTTCCCGCCCGGCTCACGCCCGGACGCTCGGCCTCGCAACAGGCATCCCGATCGGTACCGACGCCCCTTCGCGTCCAGCCTCCGTTTCCCGGATGTGCAGTGAAAGCCCAGCTGGACCGGACGCGATCGCATTTCACCGATGCCCGTCGCGCCAGGCAGAACATCCCAACGGGCCCAGCCCACACGAGAACAGGATCGCCCATGTCCTTTGCTTCCCTCGGTCTCTCCGAGGCTCTTGTCCGCGCTATCGAGGCTGCGGGCTACACCCAGCCGACCCCCGTGCAACAGCGGGCCATTCCCGCCGTGTTGCAAGGCCGCGACCTGATGGTTGCCGCACAGACAGGTACGGGTAAAACCGGCGGCTTCGCCCTGCCGATTCTCGAGCGCCTGTTCCCGGCCGGCCATCCCGACAAATCGCAGCGCCATGGCCCGCGCCAGCCTCGCGTCCTGGTCCTGACACCGACCCGTGAACTGGCAGCCCAGGTGCATGACAGTTTCAAAGTCTATGCCCGTGACCTGCCACTGGTCAGCGCCTGCATCTTCGGCGGCGTTGGCATGAACCCGCAGATCCAGGCCATTGCCAAAGGCGTTGATGTGCTGGTCGCCTGCCCAGGCCGCCTGCTCGACCTGGCCGGCCAAGGCAAGGTCGACCTGGCCCACGTGGAAATCCTGGTACTTGATGAAGCCGATCGCATGCTCGACATGGGCTTCATCCACGACGTCAAGAAGGTGCTCGCCCGCCTGCCGGCCAAGCGGCAGAACCTGCTTTTCTCGGCCACCTTCTCCAAGGACATCACCGACCTCGCCGACAAGCTCCTGCACAACCCGGAGCGTATCGAGGTCACCCCGCCGAACACCACCGTCGAGCGTATCGAGCAGCGGGTGTACCGGCTGCCTGCCAGCCACAAGCGTGCCCTGCTGGCGCACCTGATCACCTTGGGCGCCTGGGAACAGGTGTTGGTGTTCACCCGAACCAAGCACGGTGCCAACCGCCTGGCCGAGTACCTGGAAAAGCAAGGCCTGACCGCCGCCGCGATCCACGGCAACAAGAGCCAGAACGCCCGCACCAAGGCTTTGGCCGACTTCAAGGCCAACAGCGTGCGCGTACTGGTCGCCACCGACATCGCTGCCCGCGGCCTGGACATCGACCAGTTGCCCCACGTTGTCAACTTCGAGCTGCCGAATGTCGAGGAAGACTACGTCCACCGCATTGGCCGTACCGGCCGTGCCGGTCGTTCGGGCGAAGCTATTTCCCTGGTCGCGCCAGATGAAGAGAAGCTGCTCAAGAGCATCGAGCGGGTGACCAAGCAGCGCATCGCGGATGGCGACCTGATGGGCTTCGACGCCAGCCAGGTCGAAGCCGAGAAGCCTGAAACACGCGAGCGCCCGCAAAACAACGGCCGCGGAGGCCGCAACCAGCAAGCCCGCGGCGAAGGTGCCAAAGACAGCAACGGCGGCCGCAAGGACAAAGGCAAGGACAAAGGCAAAGCCAGGCAGCAAGCTGCGGCCAAGCCGGACGACAAGGAAAAGAGCGGCGACAAGCAGCAGCAGCCGCGCAAGCCGCGTGACAAGAAGCCACGCCCACAGCAGGCCAGCAATAACGGCGTGCCGAAACCGCCAGCAGACCGCGACCCGGAAGAGTTCCTGGACGACGAAGTCGATAACTTCGGTAACCGCGCCGACTATGTCAGTCCGTACCAGGGCAAGAACCAGGGCCGCAACCGCCGCCCAGGTGGTGCTGGCCAAGGTCAGGGGCAAGGCAATGGCCAACGCAGCAGCGCTGGCGGCCAGGGCCAAGCCCGCAATGGCGGCCAGCCACGCAGTGGTGGCGGAGAAAAACGCCCGCCCCGCGCCAACAACGGTGGTGGTGCCCGTCGTGATGGCGGCGGTGGCGGTGGCCGTGGTCGCCCTGCGCGTGACGATGCTGCCCGGCAAGAGCCGGCCGTGCGCAACCCGCGTCAGCCGGAAAAACAGCCAGTGATCATTCGCAAGGAGTCCAAACTGGACCGCTTCCCGACGCCTGAGCAACTGGATGACCTGCCAAGCCGCCCACGCGGTGAGCGCCCGGCGCTGCTGACCCGCAAGGGCTGATAGAAGTACCGAGGGGGCTGCTTGGCAGCCCTATCACGACACAAGGCCGCTCCTGCAGAGATCAAGAAATTCTCTGCGGGAGCGGCCTTGTGTCGTGATAGGGCCGCAAAGCGGCCCCCTCGGTCTTCAGCCAGCAGAAATTACTTCTGCTTCACACCTTCAACACTGATATCCAGGTCCAGGGTCTGCGAAGTAGCGCCTGGGCCTTTGATGCCGAAGTCGTTCAGGTTCAGCGTTGTGGTGGCGTTGAAGCCTGCGCGCTCACCACCCCATGGGTCCTTGCCTTCACCGTTGAAGGTAGCTTTGAACGTCACCGGTTTGGTGACACCGTGCATGGTCAGGTCGCCAGTCACGTCAGCAGTCTTGTCGCCAGTCGACTTGACGCTGGTGGAAACGAATTTGGCGTCCGGGTACTTCTTCACGTCGAGGAAGTCGGCGCTGGCGATGTGCTTGTCACGCTCGGCGTGATTCGACCACAGGCTGGCAGTTTTCAAGTCGACGCTAATCTTGCTGGCTTCAGGCTTGGTACTGTCCCAGCTGAAGTTGCCGTCGAAATCCTTGAAGGTACCGTGGATGAAGCTGTAGCCCAGGTGGCTGATTTTCCAGTCAACGAACGCGTGCTGGCCTTCCTTGTCGATCTTGTACTCGGCAGCCATGGCCTGGCCAGCAGAGAGCAGAGCGGTACCGAGCGCCAGAGCGGCAAAAGTCTTTTTCAACATCCTGTTCCTTCCTGTGTAATTGAGGTTGAGAGTCAAGCTTTGCGGCCCAGCATGCGAGTCAGGGTCGCGTCACGGTCGATGAAATGATGCTTGAGCGCGGCAAGGGCATGCAGCACGGCAAAAATCACCAGCCCCCAAGCCAGCCACAAATGAACCACACCCGCCACATCTGCCTGGTCAGGCAGGTCGCTGATCAGTGCCGGCACTTCGAACAGGCCGAACACCGGAATGCCGACGCCGTCGGCGGTGGAAATCAGGTAACCGGCAGCCATCACCGCAAACAGACCAAGGTACAGGGCCAGGTGGCCCAGCTTGGCCGCCAGGCGTGTGATTGCGCCGTGGTTGGTGGGTGCCGGTGGTGGCGGGCTGATGAAACGCCAGACTACCCGCAGCAGCATCACCGCCAGCAGCACCAGGCCGATGCTCTTGTGCAGGTCCGGGCCAGCTTTGCGCCATGGGCTGTAGTAGTCGAGGCCGACCATCCACAGGCCCAGGCCGAACAGGCCGAAGACTGCCAGCGCTACGCCCCAGTGCAGGATGATGCTGACCACGCCGTAGCGAGAAGGTGAATTGCGCAGTTGCATGTTGCGTGTTTCCCCGTGAAAGCTATGCATAGACTAACGCGTAACGTATCGAAGAAAAGCGGAAAAAATTGCTTTGGATTATCGAGTAATCCGATATTTATTCTGTTAGCTGACCATTAAGAAAACATTAACGATAGTCGGAGAGTTCGGGTTGCAGTGTCGGCCCTTAGGCTGCGAACAGGCCGACACTGTCGATCGATCAGCCCGCCTTGGCCTGGGTATTGGCTACAGCCTTCTTCGCAGGCTCCGACTTGGCTGTCGCCTTCTTCGTCTCGGCAGGCTTGTGGGCTGGCTTGTGCGCGGGCGCATGCTTGGCGGGAGCGGCTTTGGTTGCCGCAGGCTTGGCGGCCGCTTCCTTGGCTACAGGCGCAGGCGAGGCAGGAGCCGGAGCCGCCTGTGGAGCGGGCGCAGGTGCAGGCGCCACTTCCTCAGCCTTGGCTATTGGCTCAGCCTTCACCTCTGGCGTTTCCGCCCCGCCAAACAGGCGCTTGAAGAAGCCTGGCTTGTCCTGCTTGGCCTCTTCGGCCTGCTTAGGCTCAGCTTTGGCCGGCGCCTTGTCAGCTTTGTCGCCCTTGTCGGACGAACCGCCGAACATATTGGAGAAGAATCCGCCCTTGCTCTCCTTGGCGGCCACCGCACCTGCCGCCGCCGCAACCGGCAGCGCCTTGGCCGGGTCGAACGACTTGCCGGCCAACAGGTCCTGTGCCTGGCTGGCCGCACGCTGGCCACTGCGCAGGGCGCCTTCCAGAGTGCCCGGATACAGGGCATCCGTGTGCTCACCGGCAAAGGTCATGCGCTGCACCGGACGTTCCCACAGGCGCCAGTATTTGCTGATCTGCCCCGGGCCGTAGGCCAGGTAGGCACCACCCGTGCCAGCGTCCGCGCTGTATCGCTTGACCTCGTAACCGGTGAAAGCACCACGGGCCTGTGGGTAGAACGCATGTAGACGGATCAGCACCTGGTCGACCATCTGCTTTTCACCAAAGGCCTGCAGCAGGCGAGCGTTATCGCCGGACAGGTTGATCACCACATTGGCACCACCCTTGAGCGCCGGTTCGACCCACAGCATGCCGAGGCCGGCGTTACTGAAGATTTCGCCCGACATGCGTGCGCGGCTTTCCCATACGGGTTTCTTGAACTTGAGCATGATCTGGTCGCGCCAACCATAATTGGTGCCCTTGAGCGCCGCCAGGTGTTGGCTGTCCAGGCCAGGGGTCATCTGAATCTTGGCCAGCGCGCGCAGGGGCACAGCCATGACCAGATAATCCGCCTTGTAGCCGACGCTGCCGACTTTTACCGTGACACCATCCTTGTCCTGGACAATGGCGGTAACCGGCGAGCTGGTCTTGATGGTTTTCAACTGCTTGACGAAAGCCTGGGCCAGCACCGGGCTGCCACCGGGCAGGCGCGCGGCGCGCAGGTCGCGGTCGCTGACGCCGCGGTACACGCGGTTCTGCTGGGCGAAGTACAGCAGCGACAGGCGCGACGGTTCATCGTAGCGGGTGCGGATCTGCTGATTGATCAACTGACGGGCGGTGGCCGGCAGTTGCAGTTTGTCCAGCCAGGTGGAGACGTTGATCTGGTCAAGGGCGAACAGCGTGCTGGTTGCCTGCGGGTTCAGCGGGTCATCGATCGAACGGGCCAGGTCATCAAGGGTTTTCTCGTAACGCTTGAGCGCCTCAGCAGTGGCCGGTTGCTTGGTGGCCAGATCGCTGGCGCTGAAGTATTCGCCGTCAATCAAGTAACCCGGGGTACGCACGAACTCGGGCGCCGGCAGTGTTTCAAGCTTGAAACGGTCGAGGTACTGGTTGAGCACCGGCTGTGCCTTGGCGTTGCCGATCCACTCGCTGGTGGCCAGGCCCGAACGCCCGCCCATGCCCGCCTTGGCCTCCAGCAGGGTCACCTGCCAGCCTTTGTTCTGCAGCTCGTAGGCTGCCGTCAGGCCTGCCAGGCCACCCCCCACGACAATCGCCGTGGGCGTCTTGTCTTTTGCCAGCGCAGCGCCGCTGGAGACACCAATCAATACCAACGCGCACAGGCGCACCCAAGCAGCAGCCATGTCGGCGAACTCCGAGTCAGAGGTTACAGAAACGGGGAGAGGCAGGAATGCCCCGGGAAGATGCGTTAAGAATACGTCAGGTCCGGTCACCCTGCCAGCGCAGTGACATCAAGTCCTTTTGGCAACTGACATTTTTGCCAGTAGCCATGTCACAGGGTGGTAGACGAAGCTGGCGAAGATGGCCAAAAGCCCGCCAGGGGGGGGCTGCGCATGATCTTCGAGGAGCGTTTCAACCAAGTGGAGCGGCAGCTTCTGTTACACAGGCAGACACTTCGCACAGCCTCAGGCCTGAGCTTCCACGCCAGCAGCACGTCCTGGATCGGCTTTCACGAAGCCTTCAAGGGCGAGGACGGTACCGAGCTGGTCATTGGTGAACACAGCGAAATTTCGATTGCGTTCGCTCAAGAGGTCGAGTCCCTGCGGCTGGAATACTACGTAGTCAGCGACTTTCTGAGCGAAGACCTGCACATGTTGTTCGATGCCGAGAACATCGACTATGACCTGGTTGCGCCATCCCCTCGCATTTTTTACTGGCTCACCCTCGAAGGTAGCGGCTTCCGGGACGCTCGCCCGGGCCCGATCGCTACACACCCCTACTACCAGGTGATTGACGGCCCCTTTCGGCGCCTGACCATCTCCACCTCGCACGCCGGCACCGTGCATATCCGCAAGCTGGAATGGACCGGCACCCACCGCCATTGAACGGCAGCGGTTGTTCTGCCCTGCGGCATTGCTTAGGCTTACGCGGTCGAACCACGCCGCAAAGCCAGGAGAAGTGCCCATGGGCCTCAATGATCAGTGGATGCAACGCGACCTCAAGGTCCTGTGGCACCCCTGTACCCAGATGAAAGACCACGAGCAGCTGCCGCTGATCCCGATCAAGCGCGGCGAAGGCGTGTGGCTGGAAGACTTCGAGGGCAAACGCTATCTGGATGCGGTGAGCAGTTGGTGGGTCAACGTCTTCGGCCATGCCAACCCGCGCATCAACCAGCGCATCAAGGACCAGGTCGACCAGCTCGAGCACGTGATCCTGGCCGGTTTCAGTCATCAGCCAGTGATCGAGCTGTCCGAGCGCCTGGTCGCCATGACCCCGGCCGGTCTCGACCGGGTGTTCTATGCCGACAATGGCTCGTCGTGCATCGAGGTGGCGCTGAAGATGAGCTTCCACTACTGGCAGAACATCGGCAAACCGGACAAGAAGCGCTTCGTCACCCTGACCAACAGCTACCATGGCGAAACCATTGCCGCCATGTCGGTGGGTGATGTGCCGCTGTTCACCGAAACCTACAAGGCGCTGCTGCTCGACACCCTCAAGGTGCCAAGCCCTGACTGCTACCTGCGCCCCGAGGGCATGAGCTGGGAAGAGCACTCGCGCAACATGTTCCAGGCCATGGAGCAGACCCTGGCCGAACACCACACCTCGATCAGCGCCGTGATCGTCGAGCCGCTGATACAGGGTGCCGGTGGCATGCGCATGTACCACCCGGTGTACCTCAAGTTGTTGCGCGAGGCCTGCGACCGCTACGACGTGCATCTGATCCATGACGAGATCGCCGTGGGCTTCGGCCGCACCGGCACGATGTTCGCCTGCGAGCAAGCCGGCATCCGCCCGGATTTCCTGTGCCTGTCCAAGGCCCTGACCGGCGGCTACCTGCCGCTGGCCGCCTGCCTGACCACCGACAAGGTGTACCAGGCGTTCTACGACGACTACCCGACACTGCGCGCGTTCCTGCACTCGCACAGCTACACCGGCAACCCGCTGGCGTGCGCTGCAGCGCTGGCGACCCTGGATATCTTCGAGCAGGACAACGTGATCGAGGCCAACAAGGTCCTGGCCACGCGCATGGCCACAGCCACTGCACATTTGGCCGATCATGCTCATGTTGCCGAAATACGCCAGACTGGCATGGCCCTGGCCATCGAAATGGTTCAAGACAAGGCAGGCAAGGTTGCCTACCCATGGCAGGAGCGCCGTGGCCTGAAGGTGTTCGAGCACGCCCTGACCCGCGGCGCCCTGCTGCGACCGCTGGGCAGCGTGGTGTATTTCCTGCCGCCGTACGTGATCACCCCCGAGCAGATCGACTTCCTTGCCGAAGTGGCCAGCGAAGGCATTGATATCGCCACCCGCGATAGCATCAGTGTCGCAGTGCCGGCCAACTTCCACCCCGACTTCCGCGACCCAGGCTAGGCCCGGCAATTCGCCACACCACTTTTCCTGTGGGAGCGGGCGAGCCCGCGAACAAGGGCGAAGCCCTTGCCAGGCACCGCGGCGCCTGATTCGCGGGCACGCCCGCTCCCACAGTGGATCTGCGTCTCTCTATTTACCGAGCAAACCCATGAGACTGTCCCGCTTCTTCATCGACGCCCCCCTGAGCCTTGGCGAGCACGACCTGCCCGAGGCCCAGGCCCATTACATTGGCCGCGTGCTGCGCATGGCACCCGGCGACGCCGTGCAGCTGTTCGATGGCAGCGGCCAGGAATACCGTGGTCAGTTGCTCGAGGTGGGCAAGAAAACTGTCCGCGTCAGCCTTGACCAGGCCTTTGCCGGCCAGGCCGATTCACCGCTGCATGTGCACCTGGGCCAGGGCCTCTCCCGTGGCGAGCGCATGGACTGGGCGATCCAGAAGGCCACTGAGCTTGGTGCCAACGAAATCACCCCGATTGTCAGCGAACGCTGCGAAGTGCGCCTGAAAGACGAACGCGCCGACAAGCGCCTGGCCCACTGGCGCCAAGTGGCGATCAGCGCCTGTGAACAATGCGGGCGTTCTACCTTGCCAGTCATTCACCCACCCGTGCCCCTGGCGGAATGGTTGAGCAGCACCAAGGCTGACCTGAAACTGGTTCTGCACCCGGTGGCCGAGCCGCTCACCAGCCATGAAAAGCCCGCAACACTGGCCTTCGTGATCGGCCCCGAAGGCGGCCTTAGCGAGGCCGAAGTCGAGCAGGCCAAAGCCGCCGGCTTCCACGCAGCACGCCTTGGCCCGCGCGTGCTGCGCACCGAGACCGCGCCGGTGGTGGCGCTGTCGGTGGCACAGCAGTTGTGGGGCGATTTTTAACTAGCGCACGTAGAACGACACCGCCACGAAGTGCATCAGGCTGCCAGCGATCACGAACAGGTGCCAGATGCCATGCCAGTGGCGGAAGCGGCTGTCGAAGGCGAAGAAGATGATGCCGACGGTGTAGAACACGCCGCCGGCAGCCAGCCAGGCGAAGCCGGCAGTGCCCAGCGAGTTCAGCAGTGGCTTGACTGCCACCAGCACGATCCAGCCCATCACCGCGTAGATGATGATCGAGAGGATCCGCGCCTCGGAGCGCGGCTTGATCTCTTGCAACATGCCGATGATCGCCAGCCCCCAGACCACGCCGAACAGGCTCCATCCCCAAGGGCCGCGCAGGCTGACCAGGCAAAACGGCGTGTAGCTGCCGGCAATCAGCAGATAGATCGAGAGGTGGTCGAGCTTGCGCATGATCACTTTCGCCCGCCCACGGGTGCTGTGGTACAGGGTGGAGATGCTGTACAGCAACAGCAGCGTGCCGCCGTAGATGGAGAAGCTGACGATCTTCCACGGGTCGCCTTGCAGGCCCGCGACCACGATCAGCCAGATGGCACCAATAGCAGCGAGGACGGCACCTACCAGGTGGGTCCAGGCGTTGAAGCGTTCACCGTAATACATGCAAACACAGACCTCCTGAAGTGGGCAGGGTTCCTGATGTGATGCTGATGGCTTCGCTCTTTGTGGGAGCGGCCTTGTGTCGCGAAAGGGGCGCGAAGCGGCCCCAGGCTTTCATTGCCACAGCATGAACCGCCGGGGCTGCTGCGCAGCCCTATCGCGACACAAGGCCGCTCCCACAGCGATGGACTGCCCCCAAGAAGTTGGACACTAATCCAACCCTTGGGGGATCTATGGGTAAGTACACCGAGCAATTCAAGCTCACAGCGATCACAGCCTACCTGGATGGCAGCAACGGTTTCCGAA
>Ga0160490_100066_pt1 | contig 124356 bp, 110 predicted proteins | sample DIDnMG_7_FD_108210 | JGI IMG/M metagenome (GOLD analysis project Ga0160490, IMG submission 108210) | Enriched soil microbial communities from UW Madison campus, WI, USA - DID2934_E24_Lignin MG | ecosystem: Environmental > Terrestrial > Soil > Unclassified | place: USA: Madison, Wisconsin...
ATTCCTCCTTAGCTCAGTTGGTTAGAGCATCTGACTGTTAATCAGAGGGTCGCTGGTTCGAGCCCAGCAGGAGGAGCAATATTTTGCAAAGCTTATCAAGAAATTGGTAAGCTTTTTTCTTTTCTACTCAATTACGAGAATAATTGATGATAATTTACGTTTTATGTTATATTTACAAAAATTAGTAAAAACATGAAATATCTTGTAAAATCAATACTTTTATTATCATTATGTTTGGGCTTTACGTCTTGTATGGAGTACGACAAAGAAGACGACGAAATAATTGTGCAACAAGAAGAAAATAAATTTACATATGAAGGCGAAGTTTATTTTTTACCTACAAATTTTACTTCTGCAGAGATTGTGAAAATTAGCGATTCTCTAGATTATGTAAAAGCAATTATTGCTTTTGCTGGATCTACAATTAAAAATGATACCGTTGTGGATTCTACATCTACAAATAAAGTGGTTGCTGTAACAAGTTCTTTTTATTTCAGTAAATCTAGAGGTTTGACTGGTAATTACACAGCGATTAATAGTACAGATCCAATAGCGATAAATAAGTTTCTTTTAGATGAAACATTTTACATTTCTAATCCTCCAGAAAACTTTGCAGGAACAGAAAGTGGTGATTTCAGTTTTCAAGATCATGGCGAAGATGTTTATACCTTTAAATTCAATTTTACATTTGATGATGGTAAAAAAGCATCAGGAAGCATAAAACAAAAGTTTTTGGTTAACTAATCTATATCGATGAAAATCAAATCAAAACAACATATTATTCATAATCTTGATGAATGGTATGCGTTTACAGAAAACAATAAAAGCTTAAAAAATACAGTTTTACAGGATATAAATTTTTGTGCAGAAAACATCGATTGGTCTTTGTACAAAATTAATCAAACATCATTTTTGGGTTGTACACTCAAAAAAGAAGATGCAATTGGTTTGATAGAAAGAGGCGCGTTTTATTATCCCAAATTTTCAAAATTACCATTCAATCCGTACAGAAGTTTTCTTTATACGTGGCAAGAATTAATGGATGGTTATCATCCGTTGGACGATAGAAGTGTTGATCTGAAAATTTATAAACATTTTTCAGAAACTAAATATACTTCAACTGTTCATGAGGCAATGGCTCAGAGAATTCACGATCATAGTATTGATGATGCACTTAGAGAATTGTTAGAATATGATGCCTACGGAATGACCAAAAAGAAATGCGTTGGTTTTATGGGAGGACATTCTACTAAAAGAGGATCTGAGTTTTACAATAAAACAGCTTTGGCTGCAAAAAAGATTACAGAAAAGGGGTTTTATGTAGTTACAGGTGGCGGACCAGGAATTATGGAAGCTGCAAATTTAGGTGCCTACATGGCAAATTATTCGGACGAAGATTTAATCGATGCAATTGCAATGTTGAGTGATTTAGATTTTGAAACGTCTAATCAGGTAGATTATTTAGCTAAAAATTACCACACTCAAGCTAAATTAGTATTAGATAAATATTCCAATAAATCAGAGAGCTTGGCAATTCCAACTTGGTTTTATGGTCACGAACCAAGTAATTTATTTGCAACAAGTATTGCGAAGTATTTTTCGAATAGTATAAGAGAAGATACTTTGTTGGCGATTAGCTTGTACGGAATTGTTTATGCACCGGGAAGTGCGGGTACAACTCAAGAAATTTTTCAAGAAGCAGCTCAAAATCATTACGGAACTTTCGGATATTACAGTCCAATGGTTTTTTTAGGTGTTAAAAGATATGTAGAAGACACTTCTTTGTATTCGGTATTGCATCAATTAGCAGAAGGATATAAATACAAGGAACTCTTGTATTTAACAAATGAAGCAGAAGAAGCGGTCGATTTTATTTTGAAAAATCCACCAATTAAAGTAGAATGATTTCTTAGAGGAAGGATGAATTCAAAAATAAATCTGATTTTTTTTGTATAATTAATTGTTTTACAGGTTGAAACAAAAATGTTTGTGTGTTATTATTTCAGATGATGAAATAAGATTTGGTAATTAAGAAAAAAGTTGTACATTTGCAATCCAATATCGCGAGATGGAGCAGTAGGTAGCTCGTCGGGCTCATAACCCGAAGGTCACAGGTTCGAGTCCTGTTCTCGCTACTAAGATCGCGAGGTGGAGCAGTAGGTAGCTCGTCGGGCTCATAACCCGAAGGTCATCGGTTCGAGTCCGGTCCTCGCTACTAGGCAAAGGAGATTCTTTTTAGAGTCTCCTTTTTTTTATGTTGATTAGTCAAGTTTTAAAGTATTTCTTATTCATTTATTTATAAAATATCTTTTTTTATGGATAAATTAAACCTAAACTTTATCGTTTTTTTATCAGGAATACTTCATTAAAACTACTAGAATCCAAGTATCTTTGTGTTTTATTTTAGTATGGATTTAAAACAATATCAAACAGAATATAAAGCAGATCAAGCAGTTGGCGCACAATTTATAGAAAATAAATTAAAAGAATTATATCCTAACATTACCGCTAATTTTTATTCACCTCAAGTTCTTAGTTTTCAGGGTGGAGAAGAGGCTTTAGATGGTGTGGCGATTTATAAAACAGAAGATTTCTATCATTTAATTAGTTATGGGATGTCGCATTTGTATTACAATGAGCAAGCGGTTGGACAGGAATTTAGCAAATGGGGATTCGAGTTTTCTTTTCGTGTAAAACCTTTTGCTGGTGATCAAGATGACGAACCTTTTTGGGCAATTCAATTGTTGCAAAATTTAGGGAAATTTGTAAATGATACAAAAGTGTATTTTGATGATAATCAGTTTTTACCTTTAGGTGGCCCGATTCGTCAAGATGCTGATACAGATATCAATGGAATTATTTTTCAAGAAGATCATCAGCTAAAAGAAATTGAAACTGCTCATGGAAAAGTTAAATTTCTGCAAATAGTTGGAATCAACCAAACTCAATTAAAATTATTAGAAGAAAATTCTTCTATAGACCATGTAAAGGAAGTTTTAAAAGAAATAAAAGAAAAAAATCCACTATTTATTTGTGATATTAATAAATATTAGGACTTAATTTTGTGATAAAATAAAGTTAAAAAATCAGAAATAGAATGTTATCTGATGATTACATTCTATATTTGTAATAGAAATTCTTACTTACCTCTTAGGGTTAAGTAATTTATTTTTCATAGGTTTTAGGTTGGTAAATTAAGTTTAACTTAGTTTGAGCGTCTCTCTCAAAGAGACGCTTTTTTTATGCTTTATAAACTCTATACATGATGTATAAAAATCCAATCCAAATTGGGATTAGGATTACTTGTGTGTCCATTCCTGTAAAATGCATAATGACCAAAATTCCAATCAAAAATAAGATACTAATGTAGTTTGAAAAAGGATAAAACAACGAGGCGAATTTTGTTTTAATTCCTTGTTTGTCTTTTGCTTTTCTAAATTTTAGATGTGTATAACTAATCATCAACCAATTGATAATTAATGTAGAAACAACTAATGCCATCAGATATTTAAACGCTTGTTCTGGTACAACTTTATTGATGACAATACAAATTCCTGCAAAAAGAGATGAAACTAAAATCGCATTGATTGGAACGCTGTTTTTGTTCAATTTTTTCAAAAATTTGGGTGCATTTCCTTGTTCTGCTAATCCAAATAACATGCGGCTGTTGCTATAAACACTGCTGTTGTAAACACTTAATGCAGCCGTTAAAACGATGATATTTAAGACATTTGCGATAACTGACGTGAATTTTATGGTTTGACCAAATAAATTGAATTCAAATCCATTGAGATTCTCAAATACCATGACAAACGGACTAGATTCATCAGTAATTTGTTGCCAAGGACTTAAAGAAAATAATATGATTAATGCACCAACATAAAAAATCAAGATTCTATAAATGACTTGATTGGTTGCTTTCGGAATTGTTTTTTCAGGATTTTTAGCTTCAGCAGCTGTAATTCCGATTAATTCTAAACCTCCAAAAGAGAACATGATCATAGCCATTGCAGATAATAAACCGACATAACCATTTTCTGTATTTTCGAACCAACCTTTTGGGAAAAATCCGCCATCATTCCAAAGATTATTAATGTTTGCCTGTTCTCCTCCAGTTCCACTTATCAGTAAATAAACGCCAAAAATAATCATAGCAATAATTGCAACAACTTTGATTATAGAAAACCAAAATTCAGTCTCACCATATACTTTAACCGAGGCTAAATTAAGTGCATTAATGACAATAAAAAAGAATAAACTCGAAACCCATAACGGAATTTCTGGCCACCAAAAATGTACATAATGACCGATTGCAGTGAGTTCTGCCATACTCACCAAAATGTAGAGAATCCAATAATTCCATCCAGAAGCAAAACCAGGGAAATTTCCCCAATATTTATAAGCAAAATGACTAAAACTTCCCGAAACAGGTTCTTCTACAACCATTTCACCTAATTGACGCATGATGAAAAAAGCGATAATTCCTGCGATTGCATAACCTAAAATTACAGAAGGTCCAGCTAAAACAGCGGCAGGACCAATCCCTAAAAATAATCCTGTTCCGATTGCACCACCTAGTGCAATTAATTGGATGTGTCTGTTGGTTAAACCTCTTTTTAACTCGTTGTTTTTTTGGTTTAATTCTTTGTCTGCCACGTAATTTTAAATTTAAAATTTGTTAAATATATTGAAATTCTTAGTTGAACTAAAATATTCTAAAAAATTGTCTTAATTGAATTAATATTCAAACTTTTATAAAAAAATAGGAATAAAAAAACCTTCAGAGAATCTGAAGGTTTTGTCGGGGTGGCAGGATTCGAACCTGCGACCTCCTGCTCCCAAAGCAGGCGCGATGACCGGGCTACGCTACACCCCGATTCGGTCATTGAGGTTGCAAATATAACACGAGTTTTTATTTTTGCAAATCTTTTTCGTGTTTTATTTTTTATACTGAATTATTCAGCCCTCAAACCAACAAATTACCTTCTATTTATATTAACCTAAATTGCTGTGCTTCATGTAAGTGTCAAGATCTTTATCACCACGACCAGATAAATTCACCACAACTAAATCGTTCGGTTCAAAAGTTATTTTTTCTAATACAGCTAGTGCATGTGCCGATTCTAATGCTGGGATAATTCCTTCTTTTTCTGTTAAAAGAAATGCTGCATCTAAAGCTTCTTGATCTGTTGCATTCTCAAAAATAGCTCTTTTAGTTTTGAATAAATGCGCATGCAATGGACCAATCCCAGGATAATCTAGTCCAGCAGAAATTGAATAAGGCTCGATGATTTGTCCGTCTTCATCTTGCATCAATAAGGTTTTACTACCATGAATAATTCCTTCTGATCCCTTTTGCATTGTTGCGGCTGTTTCACCAGACTCAACACCAAGTCCAGCAGCTTCAACAGCAATTAATTTAACGTCTTCATCATCTAAAAAATGATAAAAAGCACCTGCGGCATTACTTCCTCCACCAACACAAGCAATCACATAATCTGGAGTTTCTCTTTGGTATTTTTCTTTTAGTTGAGCTCTAATTTCTTCTGAAATAACCGATTGAAATTTTGCAACTAAATCCGGATATGGATGAGGTCCAACCACCGAACCAATCAAATAATAAGTTTCTGGATGATTGATCCAATAACGAATAGCTTCATTTGTAGCGTCTTTTAAAGTTTTACTACCCGAAGTTGCTGCCATAACATGAGCTCCTAACATTTTCATACGAGCGACATTTGGCGCTTGTCGTGCAATGTCTATCGCACCCATAAAAACAGTACATTCGAGTCCTAATAAAGCACAAATTGTTGCAGTCGCAACTCCATGTTGACCTGCACCAGTTTCAGCTAAAATCTTGGTCTTTCCCATTCTTTTTGCCAACAAAGCTTGTCCAATTGTATTGTTTACTTTGTGCGCGCCGGTATGGTTAAGGTCTTCACGTTTTAGTAAAATGTTCGTGTTGTATTTTTTAGATAAGTTGGGTGCATAATATAAAGGACTTGGACGACCAACATAATCTTTGAGCAAAGATTGAAATTCTTCTTGAAATTCTTTTGTATGGTAATATTCATCAAAGGCTGCTTTTAGTTCTTGACAATTATGATGTAACAATTCTGGGATGAATGCACCACCAAAATCACCATAAAATCCGTTTTCGTCTATTTGATAATTCATGATTATGGATTGATTTGTTCTGTAAATTCTTTAATTTTTTCGGCATCTTTTATACCTGGTTCTATTTCGAAACCACTGTTAATATCAAAACCAATTAATTGTGGATGTTGGATTTTTTTTAGTTCTTGTACATCTTCTAACTTTATTCCACCACTTAAAAAGAAAGGAACTTCTAGTACGTATTTATTTAATAATGTCCAATCGAATTTTTGTCCAGATCCACCAAAATCAGTAGATTTAGTATCAAAAATAAAAGCGTCAACAGATTTATTATATTGTTTTAATACATCAAAATCAAAATTTTCATCAATACCAAAAGCTTTCCATAGTTGAGTTGTTGGAATTTCTTGTTTTAGATTTTGAATATTTTCTAGACTTTCATTTCCATGAAGTTGCACAACATCTAATTTGTAATTATTTACTTTTTTTACAATTTTAGAATTTTCTTCATCAACAAAAACACCAACTTTCGATGCGTTTGGCGAAAGCGAGAAAACCATGTTGTTGTCTGCAAATCTTGGCGATTTATCGTAGAAAATATAGCCAACGTAATCGATTTCTAAATCTTTTAATTTTAATAAATTGTTGATGTGTTTATTGCCACAAACTTTTATTTGATATCTTTTCATTTCTTTAATTTTTGAGTAAATTCTTCAAAAGCTTTTCCGGGATTAGGTTCTTTCATGAAATTTTCACCAATTAAGAATCCTTCAAAACCAGCATTTTTTAAATCGAAAATCGTTTCTGTATCGTAAATTCCGCTTTCGGCAATTTTTATTTTATTTTCGGGTAATTGTTTCAAAATTTGTTTCGATTTTTCTAAATCTACCTCAAACGTTTTTAAATTACGGTTATTAACACCAATTAAATCAATACAATCATTAAGTTTTTCTAACTGATCTTCCGAATGAACTTCGAGTAAAATTTCTAAACCAATTTCTTTTGCTAGAGAAGCCAAATCTAGGATCTCATTTTTATCGAGACATTCGGCAATTAACAAGAGTAAATCTGCACCAATTGCTTTGGTTTCATGTACTTGATAAGGATCAACAATAAAATCTTTACGCAAAATCGGAATGGTTAAATTGTTTCGAGCGATAGAAAAAATATCAAAATTTCCGCCGAAGAAATGCTCATCAGTAAGAACCGAAACAACAGAAGCACCGAATTTTTCGTAATCAGAAACTACTTTTTTAACATCTGCAAATTCATTGATAAAACCTTTCGATGGAGATTTTCTTTTAAATTCAGCGATTATTCCGTTTTTGTTTGGATCTAAAATAGAATTTTTTGATGATTTTGATTTTTGATTATAATATTCATTATCAATAAGTTCGTTTATACTTTTGTCTGTTTTCTTAAAACTAACTTCTTCTTTTTTCTTCTCAACGATTTGATCTAAAATAGTTTTCATGACATAAGGTTTTTAAAAACTAGATAAGCATTTCCGTTTTCTAAACTTTCTCTAGAAATTGCAACACATTCTGTTAGATTTTTAGCAGGATAAATAGTTTTAAGTGCAAGAGCTGCGTTTGCTAAAACCACATTTTTTTGTTCTATACTCGATTTGTTTTCTAAAACAGATAAAAAGATTTTTGCATTTTCTTCCACCGTTTTTCCACCTTTTATATCATTAGATTTTACATTTTCTAAACCAAAATCATCAGCATCATAAAGAAACTCACCATAATTAGAATATACCTTAGTTGGTGATGTTAATGAAATCTCATCGTAGCCATCAAGTGCCGTAGAAATCGCATATTCTGTATTAGAATTTTGCATGACATAATGATACAATCTTGCAGTTTTTACATCATAAGTTCCCAGATTTTGATAATGTGGCTGAGCCGGATTTACCAAAGGTCCCATTAAATTGAAAAATGTTTTGACTCCTAAATTTTTACGTAAAGGAGCAACTTTCTTCAACGCAGGATGAAAAAGTGGCGCATGTAAAAACGTGATTCCAGATTTTTCTAATTCATTATTCAGTTTAACTTCATCTGTTGAAAATTGATATCCAAATTGTTCTAACATATTTGACGCACCACTGACAGATGACGCACCATAATTTCCTTGTTTAATGATTTTTTCTCCAGCTCCAGCAACAACAAAACAAGCCAAAGTAGAGATGTTGAATGTATCTTTACCATCGCCACCAGTACCTACGATATCAATGGCTTGTTTGGGTAAATCTACCTTCAAACACAAATCTAATAATGCACGACGATAGCCTTTTAATTCATCTAAAGTTAGGTTGCGCATATTGAATACTGTGAGGAAACTCGCCAATTCTACATCAGAATATTTCGATTCGGAAATATCAACCATGATTTGATATGCTTCTGATTCTGATAAGGTGTAATTCTCGAATAATGAATTTAATAACTTTTTCATGATTAATTTTCTACCCAGTTTTTGATCATTACCTCACCTTCGGGAGTTAAAATAGATTCAGGATGAAATTGAACTCCACGTACATCATAAGTTTTATGTCTTAATGCCATAATTTCTTTATTTGGTCCCAAAGCAGTGATTTCTAATTCTTCTGGGAAATTATTTGAAGAAACAACCCAAGAATGATAACGTCCTACCGAAAGATTTTTAGGTAAATCTTTAAAAAGAATATCTTCCTTTATAATTTCAATTTCTGATTTCACACCATGAAAAACTTGTTTGGTATTGAGTAATTCGCCACCAAAAACTTCGCCAATAGCCTGTTGTCCCAAACAAACACCAAAAATAGATTTGGTAGCAGCATATTCTTTTATGATGGGTTTTAGCAAATTAGCTTCATCAGGAATTCCTGGTCCAGGAGAAAGTAAAATTTTATCATAAAGATTAACTTCTTCTAACGAAATTTCATCGTTACGTTTTACCGTAATTTCTTTTGTAAATTTTTTTAGAGCATGTACCAAATTGTAGGTAAATGAGTCGTAATTATCTAGAACTAAGATTTTCATAAGTTATAAGTTTTGGGCATTTTCTATTGCTTTACGCAAGGCACCTAATTTGTGATTTACTTCTTGTAATTCGTTTTCTTCTTCGGATTTTGATACAACTCCAGCTCCAGCCTGAAAAAATAATTTATTTTCTTTACTAACAAATGTTCTGATCGCAATCGCCATATTTACATCACCATTAAAACCTAAATAACCAATTGCACCACCATAAATTCCACGATTCTGATTTTCGTATTCATCTAACAATTCCATCGCTTTGAATTTTGGTGCGCCAGAAAGTGTACCAGCAGGAAAAGAATCTGCAAAAACCTTTAAACTATTTTCGTCTTGATTTAATTCTGCAGTGACTTTAGAAACCATGTGAATGACATGTGAAAAATACTGAATTTCTTTGTAAGCTTCTACATTTACTTGTGTCGAGTTTCGGCTCAAATCATTTCTTGCTAAATCAACTAACATCACATGTTCTTCATTTTCTTTTGGATCTTGAATCAATTTTTCTGTTAATTCTTTATCCAAATCAGGATTTCCTGTTCGTCTAACAGTTCCAGCTATCGGATGAATCTGTGCTTTGTGATCGCTAATAATCAATTGAGCTTCTGGTGATGATCCGAAAATCTTAAAATTTCCGTAATCAAAATAAAATAGGTAGGGAGAAGGATTGATTGATCTTAATACGCGGTAAACATTGAACTCATCACCCGAAAATTGCTGATAAAACTGTCTTGATGGAACAATCTGAAAAACATCTCCTCTAAAACAAGATTGTTTACATTTGCTCACTATTTCTTTAAATTCATTGTCCGTTAAATTCGATTCTATCGTACTTTCTACAGAAAAAGGATACTCAGTAAAATTTTTCTTTTTAATGATTTCTTTGATCGATTCCTGCTGACTTTGACTATTGTCTTGACTAAATTCTAAAAATTCGATTTCATTATGAAAATGATTAAATATGATGACATTTTGATAAAAAGAAAAACGAACTTCTGGTAAAGTTGCCTGATTTCCTTTCGTATTGAATTTTACTGTTTCAAAATACGGAATTGCATCCCAACCAATGTAACCAAATAAGCCATTTACTTTAGAATGAATTTCACCATCGATCTTAAAATTCGAGGCGAAATTTTTCAAAACTTCTGCTAATTCTTGCTTTTTTAAAGGGTATTTTTTATCTACATGATTGGTGTAAGATTCTGTAACAATTCCATTGTTTACTTCAATCGTAGCAACAGGATTTAAACAAATAAAAGAATGTGCTTCTGATTTAGAGTGATAATCAGAACTTTCTAATAATAAAGCATTTGGAAACAGATCTCTTAGTTTCAAATACATTTGAACAGGCGTTGTAAGATCGCCTAATATTTTTTCTTTTGTGATATTAAAATTTAAATTCATGTTGTGTTTATTTGGGTAATAGGTACAAAAAAAGGCTTGTCGGTTTCGACAAGCCTTTTCTACATATAACTACATAGAGGTCTTACGAACCAACGTTTTGTTGTTCGATAAACCACCACCAGTTATTTGTAATTAATGTTTTCATTGGGGACAAATTTATAAAAAGCTTTTTGAATTTTGCAAATTATTTCTTTAAAAAAAAGTAATTTTAGAACATCAAATAAACAAAAGAATGGATCAATACATTAATTACACCATTGAAAATCAGATTGCACATATTGAGTTTTATCAAGAAAAAAGTAATTCTTTTCCGAGTTCTCAATTAGAAAAATTGATCGAAATTTTTGATGAATTAGCACAAAATGATGAGGTGAAAATCATAACCTTAAAAAGTAAAGGTGATCAAGTTTTTTCTGCTGGAGCTTCTTTTGATGAGTTACTAACCATTGAAGATTTTGATACAGGAAAAAAGTTTTTTTCAGGTTTTGCTCGCGTAATTTTAGCTATGAAATCTTGTCCGAAATTCATCGTTGGTTGCATAACCGGAAAAGTTGTTGGTGGTGGAGTTGGACTTGTCGCAGCTTGTGATTATGCAATTGCAGACGAAACTGCAGCTTTACGTTTAAGCGAATTATCTATTGGTATTGGACCATTTGTGATAGAACCAGCAATCACAAGAAAAATTGGTTTAAATGCTTTTACAGAAATGACTTTGAATCCTGTTGAATGGAAAGATGTACATTGGGCAAAAGAAAAAGGTTTTTATTCTGAAGTTGTTTCTAATGAAGAAAAATGTATAGAAAGAGTATTGGATTTTTCTAATCAATTATCAAAATACAGTTTAGAAGCGATGAAAAATTTAAAGAAAATTTTTTGGAAAGATACCGAACATTGGCAAGAAGAAATGCAAGAAAGAGCAGCAATGAGTGGTGAATTGGTTTTATCTGATTTTACAAAACAAACCTTAAATAAATTCAAATCAAAAGTATAAAAATATGAATTACAATAATTTATTAATCGAGATTGAAGATAAAGTTGCTGTGGTAACTTTAAATCGTCCACAAGCTTTAAATGCATTAAACAAAGATTTATTAGAAGATTTATCGAGTTTCTTTACAGATGCAGAAAATAACAGTGATATTCGAGTAGTTATTTTGACTGGTTCGGGTGAAAAGTCGTTTGTTGCAGGAGCAGATATTAAAGAGTTTTCTAGTTTTAACGGTGCGCAAGGACAACAATTAGCAAAGCAAGGTCAAGACAATGTATTTAATAAAATAGAAGAATTTCCAAAACCAGTGATTGCTGCGGTGAATGGTTTTGCACTTGGTGGAGGATTGGAGTTGGCAATGGCTGCACATTTCAGAATTGCTTCTAAAAATGCAAAATTAGGTTTGCCAGAAGTAACGCTTGGTTTGATTCCGGGTTATGGAGGAACACAACGTTTACCCAAATTGATTGGTAAAGGACGCGCCATGCAAGCGATTATGTCGGCGGAAATGTTTTCTGCAGACCGTGCTTATGAAATTGGTCTGGTGAACGAAGTTGTAGAGCAAGAAGAATTACTTAATCGTTGCAAAGAAATTGCTTCTAAAATAGCTAAAAATTCTTCTGTTGCCATTTCAAGAGCGATTCATGCAATTAATTTTTCTGACAAAGAGAATGGATTTGATGTTGAGATAGAAAGTTTCGGAAATTTGTTTGATGACGATGATTTTAAAGAAGGTACAACTGCCTTTATAGAAAAGAGAAAGCCGAATTTTAAATAAAATATTTAATAAATTTGAAAACCGTTTCTCTTGAAACGGTTTTTTTGATGATGGATAATTAATTGAATTGAGATGAATAACGAACACGATTTAATTCAGATTATAAACGAGAAGAAATTCTACGAAAATATTCGTTTAGGACATCCCTACCATCCAAAAAATTCTTCAATCATCTTTGTTAAAAATGGATTTTTAAGGGTTAAAGAACATATTAATGAGGTTCTTATCGGACGAAATTCGCTTATCATCATCAACAAAACATCAGTTTATGAAATTCTAGAAATCAGTGAAGATTTTGAGATTTACATGATGATAAATTATAGTTTTTATTTGGAAGAATTACCGTTTAATTTTAATCGACTTTCTATTTTTAGAAATGTTAGAAAATTCCTGAAAGATCCTTATCAATTGAATGATAGTCAGTTTACGCAATTGTGGAGTTTACTTGATTTTACATTTCAGATACAAGATGAAAAGAATTTAGAATATAAATACGAGATTTTAATCCATCAATTTAGCAGTATTATTTATTTCATTGTGAGCATTTTCAAACAGCAAGGAGATGCACAATCGATACCGATGACACGTTCACAAGAATTGACTTTTGAGTTTATAAAATTGGTGAGAGATCATTACAAAGAACATAAAGAAGTTACGTTTTATGCAGAAAAATTGATGATTTCTACCAGACATTTATCAACCGTTTTGAAATCTGAAATCAATGCGACAGCGAACGAGATTTTAGATGAGTTTACATTGAATGAAGCGAAAGCTTTGTTGGCTTCTACCACAATTCCTATTTACGAGATTGCTAGAATGTTGCAATTCAGTGATCAATTTTCTTTTAGTCATTTCTTTAAAAAACATTCGAAAATTAGCCCAACCGCTTATCGAAAACAATTTTAAGAAAGTAATCTTACATTTGAACATGTTTTTAAGAAAACTAAACATTTGTTTGAATTCTTATCTGAAATAACTTTGCCTACATAAAAACAAGGTAAAATGAAGTTAAAGTTGAAAGTGCTGAGTATGTTCTTTTTCTCGGTACTGATAAACAATGTCTTTGCTCAAGAAATAAAGGAATTAAACGCGGCACAAGTTGCCGAATTAGCAGTAGAAAATCACCAACAACTAAAGGTGAGTGAAAAAAATATTGAAGCTGCAAAACAACAAATACAAGTTACCAAATTAGAAAAATTACCGAATATTGAAGTGTCAACCAAACAATTTTATTTAGGTAATGCTCTGCTAATAGATAAGGATTTTTCTTCTTCAGAAAGTATAGAATTACCACATTATGGTGCTTCTTATGCGCTAGAAGCGAGTCAATTGTTGTTTAAAGGTGGTTTGGTAAACAAATCGATAGAGTTAGCAGGAATCAAGGAGCAATTGGCTGAGTTGGATTTAGAAAATGATCAACAAGCAGTGAAATTTTTGGTGATTTCTAATTATTTGGATATTTATAAATTGATCAATCAAGAAAAAGTTTTCCAGAATAATAAAGATTTGGCGGTTCAACGCTTAAAAAACATTCAGAAATTTTATGATCAAGGAATGATTACACGTAATGAAGTAATCAGGGCAGAATTGGCAATAAAATCATTAGATCAAGGAATTTTAACTTTAAATAATAATAAAAAAATACTCAATTACAATTTAGATTTAGCAATTGGTTTTCCTGAAAATGTAGAAATAAAACCGACAGAAAATCTTGCTGTTGATGAGAAAGGTATTGATAAAGATTATTACATTAATTTGTCGCATACGAGTCATCCGTTAGTAAAAACAGCACGTGCGAATAATGAGTTAGCAAATAAGAATTTAGAAATTATTAATACAGAAAAATCACCTACAATCGCTGCGTTTGGTGGATATTCTTCTCAGAAACCAATTATGAATACCATGCCGGTGATTAATTCTTACCTCAATGGTTGGCAAGTTGGTTTGTCTTTGTCTTATAGTTTGGACAATTTATACAAAGCAAAAAAGAAAGAACAAGTTGGCGAAATTGCGATTTCTAAGGCAAATGAAGTAGAAAAATTGACTTTACAAAATATAGATATGGCAGTAAATGCTGCTTATGTAAAATATCAGGAAGCAATAGATCAGGCAGAAATTATGAAAGAATCGCAAAAGTTAGCTGATGAAAATTATAAAATTACAGAAGCTAAATATCTTAATCAGTTAGCGGTGCAAACAGAAATGATTGACGCTCAGAATCAGAAATTACAAGCAGAGTTGGATTATGCAAATGCAGAAATCACGGTTTTGTATCAATATTATAATCTTCTAAAATCTACAGGAACTTTATAAAAAGTTCATTATAAAAAACGAAAATGGAAAACAAGGAAATTACAGAGGAACAAGTAGAATCTACAAATTCTAATAAAAGAAAAATAGAAGCCAAGCTAAAAGCAAATAAACGCAATAAAGTAAAAACAATTATTTCTAATGTTATTGCATTGTTGATTATGTGTTACGGTTTGTTTTGGTTAATCACAAACTATTTTCATGTTGGTGATAAAACTTATACTGAAGATGCGCAGGTAGAAGAATACATCAATCCAATAAATACAAGAGTTTCTGCTTACATCAAAGAAATTAAGTTTAATGAACATCAAAAAGTAAGTAAAGGTGATACTTTGGTTGTGTTAGATAATCGAGAAATTTTAACGCAAGTTGCACAGGCTGAAGCGGCTTATCAAAATGCATTAGCACAAAGAAATTCGGCAGGAACTTCTGTCAATACCGTTTCTAATAATGTCAATGTAATGGAATCTAATTTAGCAGGAGCGAAAGCTAGATTATGGAATGCCGAACAGAATTTGACACGTTATAAAAATTTATTAGATGCAGAAGCTGTGACAAAACAACAATACGATCAGGTGAAAACGGAATACGATGCACAAAAAGCTGCTTATGAAACTTTGGTAAATCAGAAACAATCTGCAAACTTATCTACAAACGAAGCAAAAAGTAGATTAGGTATTAATGATGCTGAGATAAAACGTGCAAAAGCAGCTTTGGATATGGCAAAGTTGAATCTTTCTTATGCTGTAATTACAGCACCTTATGACGGTGTGATGGGAAGAAGAATAATGGCAGAAGGACAATTGATACAATCTGGACAGCAAGTTGGAACCATTGTTTTGAATGGACAAAAATGGGTGACAGCTAATTTTTTAGAAAGTCAAATGCCTCACATCAAAATTGGAGAAAAAATATCGATGAGTGCTGATGCTTTAGGTGGTAAAAAATTCGAAGGGATAGTTACTGCAATTTCAGCTGCAACAGGCGCTAAATATTCTAATGTACCAACAGATAATTCGACAGGTAATTTTATCAAAGTACAACAAAGAATACCTGTGAGAATAGAATTTTCTGAGGCAAATAAAAAGGAAGATGTTGAGCAGTTAAGTGCTGGTATGAATATGAACATCACAATAAAATAATTTTAATCATCAAAAGAAGAATCATGTATAATCAAGGAATATTTCATGCTTCAATACCCAAACCATTACAACTTTTGTTGATTGTTTTTATGGTTTTTGTGGTGATGATTATGAGTGGTGCATATACCAGTAATATTTACTTTTTTGTGAGTGGATCTGGTGCTATGAACGAGCATTACATGATGGCATATTATGCAAATTCTATTGGTATGGGAGCTGCTATGCCTTTGGTTTTGCGACTGAAAATGCGTTTCAGAATAAGAGATAAACTAACTGTCGGTTATGCTGCTTTGGCATTGTTGAATTTTATTAATGGTACAACAGATCAACCTTATTTAATCATCATCAATTCTTTGTTGATTGGTTTTGTTAAAATGATTGTGAACATAGAATTTTTTATTGCTTTGATGGCGATTTTAAGTCCAAATGGTGAACGTCTAAAGTTTTATGCAATTTTTTATCCTTTTGTGATAACAGTTATGCAACTAGCAAATTATTATTCGGTGTATTTTTCTATCGCTTATAATTGGGAATATTTTTATATTCTTTTGGCTGGTCTGAGTCTTTTTACAGCAATACTTTGTTGGTTAACAATGCATAATCAATACTTTGGTTTCAAGACACCTTTGCATTACATCGATTGGTTAAGTGTCATCATTTTCAATGTTGCATTCTTGTTATTGGCTTATGTTCTTGCATTTGGTAAACAGCAAGATTGGTTAAATTCTAATCGAATTATAGAAGCTTCGATTGCAATTTTGGTTTTGTTTATCGTCTTGATTTTAAGACAATTTACACAAAAAAGACCTTATTTGTCTTTTAAGGTTTTTAAGAAAACAGATGTTTTACATGGGATTTTTATGTTGATGTGTTTGGGAATGTTTTTAGGATTGTCTTCTTTGCAAAATACATTTGCAATTAATGTTTTAGGATACGATCAATTATCAAATGCAAAATTAATTTTAATGATGATTCCTGGGATTTTAACTGCCGGAATTGTTTGTAAAAAAATATTCAATGATGCACGCAAAGTCAAGTTTTTTGTCTTTTCTGGTTTTGCAAGTTTATTAGCCTATTCGATTATTTTATATTTTTCTTTTTCAACAGAATTTGCGTTTAATAATTGGTATTTACCTATGTTTCTAAAAGGTTATGGCATGTGTGCGTTGTACATTGGGATTTGGTTTTATATTTTGAATAGTTTACCTTTCGAAGATATGATGCCTGCAATTGGTTTCATTTTGGTTATTCGTTCGTTCTTGACAATTGGTTTTTTCTCGTCTGTATTTTCTTGGATGCAATACAGTTTTCAGATAGAAAGTTTAACTCATTTAGCAACTTATTCAGATGCAATCAATTCATCAGTACAAAATACCTCAAATAATTTGTCGTCAATAAAATTAAACGCTTTGTTGGTTGCAAATAAACGAATTATGGGTTATGTCATCATTACTGGATTTTTAATTTTGATTTATGTTTTATTTCATCATTTTGGTATTGATGATTATAAATATTCGAGCTTAAGAAAACGCCTGAAAAGAAAATCTTTTGCCGATCGAAGAAGAATTGTCGAACGTGCAAAATTACAAATAGAAATAGAAGATGCTGCTGGTGCAGCAATTTAAAATACCTTGTTTTTTATTGAGAAGGTTTGGAATATTAAGTTGTTCTGAGCCTTCTTTTATGTAAAAAGCCATTCCGAAAGGAATGGCTTTTTATCAATATGAATTTTCAGTCAAAACATTATCATCCAACTTGTACACCGTTTGGTGTTTCTGCTTCTGGATTGACAAATGTTAATTTACCATCTGCTTTATCTGCAAATAACAACATACCATTAGATTCTATTCCTCTAATCTTACGAGGTGCTAAATTTGCTAAAACCATTGCTTGTTTACCAACGATTTCTTCTAAGGTGAAATGTTCTGCAATACCAGAAACAATTGTTCTGATATCCATTCCTGTATCCACTTTTAGTTCGAATAATTTGTCAGCTTTCTCTACTTTTTTGGCTTCTAAAATGGTTCCGATACGGATATCCATTTTCTGAAAATCATCAAAAGAAATTAATTCTTTTTGAGGTTCTGCATTAGGATTTGTCATGTTATTTTTGACTTTGCTTTCGTTTAATTTATTGATTTGTGCTTCAATTGCTTCATCTTCGATTTTAGAGAAAATTAATTCTGATTGACCTAATTGATGTCCAACAGAAACATATTCATCTGTAGATTCTAAATCGTTCCAATCTGCTTTTTCTAAATTCATCATGTTTAACATTTTCTCCGAAGCAAACGGTATAAATGGCTCTCCAAGTTGTGCCAATGCCGCAGCGATCTGGATTGCAGTAAACATAATTCCTTTTACAGCTTCTGGGTCGTCAGATTTTTTCCAAGGTTCTTGTGCTTGTAAAAACTGATTACCCAATCGTGCTAAATTCATGTATTCTGTTAAGGCTGCACGAAATTCATATTTCTCGATGTGCTCTGCAATACGTTGTGCAAAATATTTGATTTGAGTTAATTCTTCAAATTCAATTGTTTTTTCAGGAACAATTCCGTCATAATACTTATGAGAAAGAACCATCACACGGTTGATGAAATTACCTAAAATACCAACCAATTCCGAATTGTTTTTAGTTTGGAAATCTTTCCAAGTAAAATTATTGTCTTTGTTTTCTGGCATATTAGACGCCAAAACATAACGCAAAGTATCTTGTTGATTCGGAAAATCTTCTAAATATTCATGTGCCCAAACTGCCCAATTTCTAGAAGTAGAAATTTTATCATCTTCTAAATTCAAGAATTCATTTGCAGGTACATTGTCTGGCATAATGTAATCCCCATGCGCTTTCATCATAGTTGGGAAAATGATACAATGGAAAACAATGTTATCTTTCCCAATGAAGTGAACTAATTTAGTTTCTTCATTTTGCCAATAATCTTTCCAGTTTTTACCATTTTTTTCAGCCCATTCTTGTGTAAAAGAAATATAACCAATCGGCGCATCAAACCAAACGTACATCACTTTTCCTTCTGCGCCATCAACAGGAACAGGAACGCCCCAATTTAGATCACGCGTCATTGCGCGAGGTTTCAAACCATCATCTAACCAAGACTTTACTTGTCCGTAAACATTCGGTTTCCAATCGTTTTTGTGTCCGTCAACAATCCATTCTTTTAAGAAATCTTGGTATTGATCTAATGGTAAATACCAGTTCTTAGTTTCTTTTTTAATTGGCGTATTTCCTGATAAAGCAGAACGAGGATTAATTAATTCATCTGGACTTAAAGTCGATCCACATTTTTCACATTGATCACCATAAGCGTCAGGATTACCACATTTTGGGCATTCTCCTCTGATGTAACGATCTGCTAAGAATTCATTAGCTTCTTCATCGTAAAATTGCTCGGTAACTTCTTCTGTAAATTTTTGATTGTTGTACAAAGTTTTGAAGAAATCTTGTGCAACTTTTTTGTGTTTATCAGATGTTGTACGAGAATAAATATCGAAAGTTACACCAAATTGTTCTAACGTATTTTTGATGTTTTCATGGTAACGATCTACGATATCTTGTGGTGTAACACCTTCTTTCTTTGCACGAATTGTGATCGGAATTCCGTGTTCATCAGATCCACCAATAAAGGCTACATCTTTTCCTTTTCTTCTCAAGAAACGAGCAAATATGTCAGACGGCACATAAACACCTGCCATGTGACCAATATGAAGAGGTCCGTTAGCGTAAGGTAATGCCGCTGTTATTGTATATCTTTTTGTTTGACACATAATTTCAAATAATTTTGCAAAGATACAACATTGTCGTTTTAATGCTTTGTTTGTATTGGATAAAAAACAGAATAATTATGCAGGAAAATATTGATTTGACCGAAAAAGGAGAAGTGATGGATTTGATGTCCAATTACATGAATCAATACTATAAATTATCGATTATATTATTGATACTTTTAGTCTTATACGTTTTGTATAATCAACTCACTAAAAAGAGAGTTAAAAGAAATGTAAAGGATTAAGTGTTAAAGTTTTAATTTTTATTTAGAATCTTTAAAAATAAAAATACATTTGCCGAAATTTTATATAATGAAAAAGTCATTCGTATTAATTTCTGCCTTGTGTACAGGAATTTTGTTTGCACAAGAAAACGATTCGGTTCAAGTGAATAATTTAGATGAGGTCATCATCAATACTTATATTAAGAAAGACACGGAATCTTCTAATAAAATGCCACTGAAGTTTATAGAAAATCCGCAAGTGATTTCTAGTATAGATAAATCGGTTTTAGAGCATCAAGTAATTTTTACAGTTGATGATGCTTATAGAAATGTGACTGGTTTGCAAAAGATGTGGAATGCAACAGGTAGATCTGGTGACGGAGGTTCTTATGTTACTTTTAGAGGATTTGTTTCTAACAATTCTCTTAGAAATGGTTTAGTAGCTCCAGTTTCAACAACAATAGATGCTATAAATTTAGAGCGATTAGAAGTTTTAAAAGGGCCATCTGCTACAATGTTTGGTAGTAATGTAGGTTCTTATGGAGGTATAATCAATCGTATTACGAAAAAACCTTTCGAAGATTTTAGTGGAAATGTAAGCGTTGCAGGTGGTAGTTATAATTTTTATCGTGCTTCAGCAGATGTAAATACACCAGTTACGAATGATAAAAAATTAATGTTCAGAATTAATACAGCTTATACAAATTCAGGAACATTCCAAAAGAAAGATATTCAAAACGAATATTATGCATTTACACCATCTTTACGATACAAACCAAATGATCGTTTAGATATTAATGTTGATTTTGAAATGTTCGAAAACAAGGCGATGGGAGAACAAATGTTCTTTTATATGAATCCTGTTCCAGAATTAGGAATCAGAAATATGAAAGATGTTGAGCGTGTTTTAGGTTTAGATTATAAAGAATCTTACGTTGGTGATGATCTTAAAACTAAATCCAGAGTAAGAAATTTATTTGGACAAGTTAATTACAAAATAAATGATCATATCAAATCATCTACAAATGTGAGTAACTCATATTCTAATTCAAATGGATTTGGACCTTATTTTTATGTAAGTCCTAAAAGTGCCGTTACATTAAATCCAGCGGATACCGAGTTGGGAATTAGAAGAGCAGATCAATCTACTGCAAATAGTAAAAAAACAACTTTCCAAATTCAACAAAATTTTAATTTTGATTATCAATTCGGAAGTATGAGAAACAGAACAGTAGCAGGTTTTGATTATATGAAAACCAAAAATGAACAAATGTTTATTTCTACTGAGTTTAATAATAATCCGACTCTTGGATGGGTTCCTTTTAGAGGAGGAGATTACTCTTCAATGAACGCAAATTCTGTAAAAGATTATTATAATGAAGAGCGAAGAAAAGCTGCTGAGGATAGTGATTACAAACCTGATTTTGGTGAATATCCAATCCAAGGAGAATTAGATACTTATAGTGGTTACATTTCTAATGTTTTTACACCAGTTGAAGGTTTAAATATTCTAGCAGCTGTAAGATATGAAAGTAATGATGCTAAAGGAGGTTTATTGTATAGTAATTCCACAGAAGCTTATAATCAATCTGCTTGGTCACCAAAATTTGGTCTTACTTATGAAATAATTCCAACAAAATTCTCTGTATTTGGTAACTATCAAAACAGTTTTAAAAGTAATGGATATTACACAACAGATGTAAGTGGTAGTATAGCGCTTTCTGATCCTGAAAGAGCAAATCAGTTTGAAGGTGGCTTTAAAACGAATATTCTACAAGGAAAAGTTAATGCAACTGTAAGTTACTACAACATCAAAGTTAAAAACTCGTTATTATATACAGGCGAATATGCTGGATCTTTTTCTGTACAAAAACAAGCAGGTGAAATTAAAAGTGAAGGAGTTGAATTAGAAGTTAATGCTTATTTGGTTAAAGGTTTCTCTATAATAGGTGGTTTGGCTTATAATGATGCTAAGATTACAGAAGATATTTATCCTGATAATATAGGAACAAGACCAACAACTTCAGGAGCTAAATGGTTGGCTAATTTTAATGCGAGTTATCAATTCCTAGATGGTTCATTAAAAGGATTAGGATTTGGAGTAGGAGGTAATTATGCAAGTAATAATTATGTAACAACTTCTGGATTTTATTTACCAGAATACTTTGTCTTAAACGCAAATGCATTTTATGATGCTAAGAAGTTTAGAATTGGTGTAAAAGTAGATAATTTAACAAATGAACATTATTGGATTGGTTATTCAACTGCAAATCCACAACAATTAGTAAATGCTGTTGGTACGTTCACTTATAAATTCTAATTAAATGACCTTAAAGAAAAAGTCAAGAAAGAAAGAAAATAAGTTCAAAAAATTAATAGGCAAACTGCACCTTTGGTTCGGTTTGCTTATTGGTGCAATTGTATTTTTTATATCGATTACAGGTGCTTTATATGTTTTTAAAGACGAAATAGAAGGAATACAGCGCAAAGAATATATTCATCATCACGAGCCAAATATTGAAAGTAAGGAAAAGCTAAAACTTAAAGTTTTAGAGAAAATTGTCGAAGAACAGGTTAAAGTAAAATATCCAATTCATTGGGTAAATATTCCGATTGATCGTTCGATGTCTTATCAATTTTATTGGTACGAGCATAATCCAAAAGCTTGGAATTATTTCGATGAATATCCTATTTATCAATCTGCTTATGTAAATCCATACACAGGAAAAGTTCTGAAAGTTTACGATGAAAAAAACGGATTTTTCAATATTGTGAAATCTTTACATTGGGGATTTTTATTAAACTCAGAATGGGGAAAATGGGCAACAGGAATTCCGGTAACTATTTTTGTTTTTATGCTGATTTCGGGTATCATTCTTTGGTGGCCAAAAAATAAAGCAGCACGTAAACAACGTTTTTGGTTCAGTTGGAAAAACATCAAAAATTGGAAACGTAAAAATTATGATTTGCACAACATTCTTGGATTTTATTCTTCAATCTTTTCTTTGATTTTTGCAATTACAGGTCTTTTCTATGCTTTCTTTATTGTGCAAGCGATGATTTATGTGATTTTTTCTGGAGGTAGTACACAATATCCAGATTTTTCTCATATCAAAACTATCGCTCCAGCCGAAATGAGAACAGATACAACTTTAGATAAAATTGGTGAAAAAGTAGAAGAATTGTATCCAGATTCATTTGGTTTTGCGTTGGATTTAGGTCATGAACATTTAGACGATCACGAACATCCAAATTTCGAAGTTTATGTCAAACATTTGCCTTATTCTTATCACTTAAATAGTAACCTTATTTTCGATGAAAATTCGGGTGAATTACTCAACAGAAGAGATCCAAAAGATAAGAATCTTGGAGAGAAAATGATCAATGCAAACTACGATATTCATGTAGGATCAATCTTCGGATTACCAACAAAAATTTTAGCATTCATTATCAGTTTGATGTGTGCAAGTTTACCAGTTACTGGAGTTATGATTTGGTGGGGAAGAAGAAAAAAGAAACCAAAAAAGAAGCTGATTTAAAGAAAATACCATTCTAAAAAATAATACCATATAGCCAATGTGATGAACGAAATCGGAATTCCGAAACCAATCATCATGTTGGCTAATTTTGGTTTTAAACCATACTGAACTGCTATAATCGCTGCCGTAATCATTGGTGCCATTGCAGCTTCTATAATCGATACTTTGATTGGTAAACCCGATTGTTTAAAAATCAATACATATAAAACGAAAACGATAAGAGGTAATAAGATTAATTGATAAATTAGACCTAAAGCTAAAAATCCCCAATGTTTGCTACGCTTTTCTATTTTTAATTGAAAGCCCACAGAAACCAAAGCCAATGGAGAAACTGTTGCACCAAGTTTACCTAAAACTTCTTGTACTTCTATAGGGAAATGTATTTTGAAAGCCGCCATAGTAAATCCAATTAAAAAAGCAATAAATGCAGGAAAAGTAAATACTCTACCGACAATAGATTTTAGGTTATTTTCACTACGCGAGAAAATAGTTGCAGTGATAATTCCTAATGTGCTAAGAACAACAAATGTTCCTGGTAAATCGACAATTACCAAAGTTTTCAGACCTTCGTCGCCGTATAATCCTTGTACGACAGGAATTCCAACAAAGGATGTGTTTCCTAATCCGGCGGTTAAAATCAAACATCCAATCAAAGCTTTTGACCATCCAAACCATTTTCCTAATCCATAAAAAATAACAAAGGCAAAGAAAAAAGCAATCCAAGCGACAGCTGCCGGAAATAACAATTCCCAACTTAGTTTTATTTCTGGTAAATAATACAAAGCGATTGCTGGCAAAGAAATGTAAAGTACAAATTGGTTGAGAACAACAGCTGTGTTTTTAGGAAAGTTTGGAATTTTTTTTATCAAAATACCAATAAATAGACACAAAAATAAGAGTAGGATACTTGCCATCTGTTCTCGATTGTTTCAAACAAAAATAATACGGATATTTTAAAATGTATTGATTATTAACTAAATAATAAATATTGATTCTTGATGATTAATTAATAAAAATCTGATTTATAAATTCTTAAATCTAAAATCTAATTTCTAACTTTGCAAAATGTCTAATATAGTAGCAATTGTAGGAAGACCAAATGTTGGTAAGTCTACATTTTTCAATCGATTAATACAAAAGCGTCAAGCCATTGTAGATGATACTTCGGGTGTAACTCGTGATCGTCATTATGGAAAATCTGATTGGAATGGAGTAGAATTTACCGTGATCGATACCGGAGGGTATGTGTTTGGTTCTGAGGATACCTTTGAAGAAGAAATCCGTAAGCAAGTTGAGTTAGCCGTAGATGAAGCAAATGTCATTTTGTTTATGGTTGATAATCAGGTTGGTTTAACGGATATGGATAAGGAAGTTGGCAACCTTTTAAGACGCTCTAAAAAGCCTACATTTTTAGTAGTGAACAAGGTCGATACCAACAAAAATTTAGAAGATTCGTATGAATTTTATAATCTAGGAATAGAAAAAATGTACACCATTGCCGCAATGAGTGGTAGTGGAACAGGAGATTTACTAGATGATGTTGTGAATAGTTTCGAGACGAGAGAATTTGTAGATCAATACGAAGGTTTACCTCGTGTGGCGATTGTTGGTCGTCCGAACGCAGGAAAATCTACCTTAATCAATGCTTTGTTGGGTGAAGAGCGTAATATTGTAACTGATATTGCGGGTACAACAAGAGATTCTATCGAAACTTTGTATAATAAATTCGGACACGAATTTGTTTTGGTAGATACTGCTGGTATGCGTAAAAAAGGTAAAGTTTCTGAAGATTTGGAATTTTATTCTGTGATGCGCGCGGTAAGAACAATAGAAGAATGTGACATTTGTGTTTTAGTTATTGACGCAACTAGAGGAATCGAAGCACAAGATCTGAATATTCTTTATTTGGCAGAACGTAACAGAAAAGGAATTGTAATCTTGATTAACAAATGGGATTTGGTAGAAAAAGAAACCAATACGATGCGTGATTTCGAGAATATGATAAAAAATAGAATTGCACCTTTTACAGATGTTCCAATTTTATTTATTTCTGCATTAGAAAAACAACGTATTCATAAAGCGATAGAAACTTTTATGTCTGTGAACGAGAATAGAAATCGTCGCATCAAAACAAGTAAGCTTAATGAAATGATGTTACCTCTAATAGAAATTACGCCGCCGCCAGCTTATAAAGGAAAATACATCAAAATAAAATACGTAACGCAGTTACCAACAAAAACACCTCAATTTGCATTTTTTGCAAATTTACCTCAATACATTCGAGAACCGTACAAACGTTTCATCGAAAATCAATTGAGACGAGAATTTGATTTTTCTGGTGTGCCAATCGAAGTTTATTTTAGAAAAAAATAACCAATTAAAATCCATCTTATTAAGATGGATTTTTTTATTAATAAGCTGAAATCAAGAATATTAAAATAAAATTAATTATTAACGATTTTTTCTTTTTAGACTAATTAAGGATAAGCTTTTTTTAACTACTTTTACAAACCATTAATTACAAAATTTATATGAAAAAAATAGCATTAGCAGGATTATTAGCTTTAGGAGGAATTCTAACGTTAAATGCACAATGTAGTACGGTTTCTAGCATATCTGAAACCTTTGATACTTGGAAAGAAATTGATAAATGTTGGAAAGCTGAAGCTGGAAATGCAATGCTTTATCAAGATAAAAAAAGAGTTGTTTTCTACTCAATGACTAGTCCTAAAGAAAATATGTATCTGATTACTCCAAAAATAAAAGCAGGATCTTATACTTTGACTTTAGACATCACGAAAAACGAAGGCGATACAACTTTGGAAATTTATTCGATTGCAAATTCTGCAGACGCTAAAACATATACTTCGATCTCGAAACCATCGAACATTACGGGAGATAAAAAAACATTTAATATCAGCTTGAAAAAAGATGCACATTTAGGACTTAAAGTTCTTTTAAACGGTGTACATCAAGCAGTTTATTTAGATGATCTAGTTTTGAAACCAAGTAAATAAAAAATTAAAATAATATTTTAAAACCATCACTTTATGATGGTTTTTTTATATAAAAAAGGTCCTTTTCTAACGATTAGAAAAGAACCCTAAAAAAAACAATAAAACATAGAGTTAATCTAGAAATATAAGCTAGATTATTTTTTTATGATTTTCTGATTGATTTTTGATCCATCAATCAATTCAATTTCTATAACATAAACTCCTGAAGATAGTTTAGAAACATCAAATTTATTTTTATTCAATTTTCTCATAGAAAATGCTGAACCAGAGAAATTATAAATTTTGATGTTCTTGATTTCTTGTTCACTATCTATTTGTAAAAATTTATCTGCTGGATTTGGATAAACAGAAACCTTATTTTTTGTAGTTGACTCAATATTTAAAGAACCAAATTCTTGTTCTTCAGAAGAATCTGAGTAGGTTTTAGATGCATCGATGGTTTTGATAGACCAAAAGAAATTTTCTGGTAAATTTTCTTTTGTTAGATACCAATGGTCTGTTGTAACAATATATTTTGCTAAGTCAGATTTACCAGTTGCTGTTCCTACGGAAATTTCGTATTGTAAAGATTTTGTAGATGTTTTATCATCAGTAGCACCATTCCATGTAAATAGAATTCTGTCTTCTGTTTCTTCTGTATTTAATTCTGTAGGAGCAGAAGGTTTTTCGTTAGTTGTAGTAGAAATGTTACGGTACAATTTTGTGAAAGGTAAATTTTTAGATGTTTCCCAATCAAAACCATGAATAATTAAATCCAAAGAATTATCATTATCATAATCTAATACACTAATTCCACCATTGCTTCCTAGATTATGTAAATTTGTTTCTGTTGCCAATTCAAAATCTTGTGACTCGGGGTTGTAAGTAAATACTTTTGTAAATCCATTGTAACTGTTATCGTTACCAATAATAACAAAATCATAATAACCATCGTTATTAAAATCTCCAACATCTACACTAGAACCTTTAAGACCATCATTTTCAAATTGATTTATGGTAAATTTTCCTTCTCCATTATTCATATATACTGCCAAATATGGAGCCAAAGTAGAAGTCTGTGATGTAATAACAAGATCTAGAAATCCGTCTCCATTAAAATCAGCATAAGCCATTTTGCCATCAGAAAGACCATCTAATTCTTGTGCGAGAGTCATTTCTCCGTTTATATTATGATAGATATGGAAAAAAGGTTTGTAATCTGAATTGATACCAAACATAGCCAAATCTAGTTCACCATCGTTATTAAGATCAACTAATTTGAAACTTCCGTTTTGAGAGCCTTTCATCCAAGCTTGGTTTTTCTCGAAAGTTTTTCCATTAGTATTAAGATAAAGATCTAAATCAAAAACAAACCCTGTATTTTGTATATACTCGATACCATTTATAGCATAATCTTGTAAACCATCATGATTGAAATCAAAGACATCGAGACCTCCAAAAATTTTACCACTTTGGTTATTAATCATTTCGAAGCCATTTCCAATATTTTTGAATCTATATTGTTGATAATTTGATATGTCATTGTAAGATAAACCAGTTGAAACGATATCTAATAAACCATCATTATCAAAATCTATGAATTTTATATCACCTGAATGAGTAGAATGTAGATCGCCTAAATTAGTTAAGATTTCAAAATTATTTCCTGTGTTTTTATAGATTTCGTTGTAGGTGAGGTCAACACCATTATCACCATTAGAATCTATTGCACCATTAAAGATAACATCTGTTTTTCCATCACCATCTAGATCACCAACTGAACTAGATGAGTAATAGAAATTTTTGAATACTGTAGAAATTTCTTCAAATTTTACAGAAGTAGTAAGCTTTTTGTCTGATGTGCGCGTAAGTTTTGTAGCGTTTATTTTAGAAACTGGTTTTTCTATTTTTCCAGTTTTTGTTGCTTGATTTAATTTATTCAGAAATTCTTCCTTATAATAATTAGAATCACTTTGAGCATAAGAACTCAAGTGGATACCTAATAAAGGAATTAAAATGTATATTTTCTTCATTTTTAATTAGTCTAAATTAATATAGCTAAATTAGAAAGAATTCTTATACAAAAAACGATTCTAAATATGATTTTTATCCTTTTAACGAAGAAAAAAATCCATCTATAAAAGATGGATTTCAAGTATAAAAAAACAATAACAATATGATTCTAATTCATTTATTTTTTAATGAATTTAGATTGAGTTTTCTGATTGTTTGCATTCACAACCTCAAGAACATAAACTCCAGCAGGTAAATGTTGTACATCTACTTTTGTAGTTTCCGAAGCTTGAATTACTTTTTGTCCTGAAAGATTGGTAATAGCAATAGATTTTATTTTATCATTTGTGTTGATGTTGATAAAATCTGATGTTGGATTAGGATAAATACTTATTTTTCTTTGTGTTGCATTGTCTAATCCTAAGTTTGCTACGATTTGTTCTTCTGATGCATCTGATAAAACCTTAGAAGCATCGATAGCTTTTACAGACCAATAAATTGTTTCTGGTAAATTTTCTTTGTTTAGAAACCAATGATCGGTTGTTACCGTATATTTTGCAATGTCTGATTTTCCAGATTCTGATCCTACTGTCAATTCGTATTGTAATGCTTTTACAGGTGTTTTGTCATCTGTTGCATTAGACCAAGAAAATTTTACAACATCATCTGTAACTTCGCTAGAGAAAGTTGTAGGAGCAGTTGGTTTTAGATTTGTTTCTGTACTTAGATTTTTATACAATGCAGTTTTATATTCATAATTTTCGTCAAATGCACTTGTAATTATAAGGTCTAAAAGATTATCGTTGTTATAATCAAACAATTGTAAACTTACAGAAGGACCAAATTTACCAAGACCTGTTTCTTCTGTAACAGTATCAAATTCATTTGTTTCTGGATTATAAATTAAAATGTATGTACTAGGGTTTGCATCTGTATCTTCTCCTGCTATAATAATGTCATAATATCCATCATTGTTTAAATCACCAGTATCAATATTTTTTACCATGCTATAATTTACAGTTGCTTGATCTAATTGATTTGGAGTGAATTCGCCATTTCCATCGTTTTGAAGATAATAGGTAACAGGATTTTCGTAAACATCCGTACCAGTTGCAACTAGATCTAAAAAACCATCAGCATTGTAATCTGCAGATATAATAGAGCCATACAACATACCATCAAGGGTTTGACTTAATTTTAATGTTCCATTTTCATTCAAATAAATCTTGAAAAAAGCACCATGAGAGATATCTGTTCCTCCTTCATTATCTACTCCAAAAATAGCCAAATCTAATAAGCCATCGTTATTGAAATCTGCCAATACAAAATCACCGTTTTGACTTCCGTCTAATAGGTTGGTAGAAGTTAATTCACCTTTGTCGTTTTTTTGGAATTCCAAATAATAACCATTTGCTTTACCTTCTTTATGTCCAGAATTATCTACACCGTTTAGAAAAACGTCTAATTGTCCATCGTTATCAAAATCACCCAATCCGTAACTAGAATAAACTTTGCCAAAAGGATGAGATTCGACTAATTCATAAGAACTACCATTGTATTGGTATTGATAAGATTTATAGTTTACAATATCATTTCTGTGTTGACCAGTCAATACAATATCTAATGTTCCGTCATTTCTAAGGTTTGCGAACTTAATATCACCCATATATAAAGGATTAGATAATGACTGAAAATAGTCAAATGTTCCTTCGTTGTTTTTGTAAATATTACAAGTTGTGTCAAAGAAATCATCATCACCACAGATTAACAAGTCTTTGTAATTATCGCCATTAAAATCAGTAACATTTAAAACAGAATAACCAAAGTTTGGAATATTCGTTTGTACTTCTTCAAATTTTTGTGCCTTTGCATTTATTGCCAAAGTAATCAATGAAAGAGTATAAAAAATTCGTTTCATATATTTAATTAGTCTAAATTAAGCAGCAAATTTATAAAAATTAGTCTTCATTAATAGAAAAAAAATAAATGATATTAATCTTGTGCTAAAAAGTTGAACTACTTGACAAAGAATTGTATAAATTTATGTTTTAAAAAAATCTAGGCTATGCGAGTTGGTTTATACTTCGGTTCTTTCAATCCGATACATATTGGACATTTGATAATTGCAAATCATTTTCAGCAATTTACAGATTTGGATCAGGTTTGGTTCGTGGTTTCGCCACAAAATCCATTCAAAGAAAAAAGTTCCTTAGCAAATGAATACAACCGATTAGAAATGGTCGAGTTGGCAATTAAAGATTATCCAGTTTTGCGTGCTTGTAATATAGAATTTAATTTGCCGCAACCTTCTTATACAATTGATACATTGATTCATTTAGAAGAAAAATATCCGAAATATGAATTCAATTTGATTATGGGTTCTGATAATTTGAGAGGATTATCGAAATGGAAAAATTACGAAACTCTAATTAAGAATTATAAAATCTACGTTTATCCAAGACCAGGAGAAGAACCACTTTTGCCAAATGTAAATTATGAAATTGTAGAGGCGCCGTTGATGGAGATTTCTTCAACTTTTATTCGTTCTGCGATTAAGGATCATAAAAACGTTAGACCAATGTTACCCAATCGAGTTTGGGATTATATAGATGGCAGTAATTTGTACAAAAAGTAAATCAAGAAGTAGAATACATTTTTTTTAATTGTTGAATGATTTCTTGTAAACCATTGATTTTGATTTCGTAAACCGTTGCTAAAAGTTCACCAAGTTTTCCTTTCGGGAAACCACCATGATTTACAAACCACTCGAGATAAGAAACGGGCAAATCGCAAAGAAATCGTCCTTCGAAACGACCAAAAGGCATTTTTTGTAAGACAATTTCTTTGAGTAATTCTGGTCGAAAATTAGCTTCCATTATTAGTTAATCGAATCATAAATCATTAAAGCTTCTTTTCTAGTTTCGCTTTCTTTTAAACCGCCTTTTTCTAATTTACCTTCGTATTCAGAAATACCATTTTTGTAAGGAAACGCTTTTTTTATTTTAGCAACATCCAGTGCATCTTTCGCCATTTGTGCTCTAGAACCCGATTGACAATAAATGTAATAGATTTTTTCTGGATCTAATCTTACCGCATCTTTCGCGAAATTTTTTCCATTTACATCTAAATTAATTGCGTTTTTTATATGTCCTTTTTCAAATTCTTCTGGTGTTCTAACATCTAATAGAACATAATTAGAATTTTTAAAATTGATTTGATCCACTGTGCTGATGTCCTTTGTATATAGAAGAGCTTCTATTCTATCTAAACGATCCATTTTGTGTTGTACAGAACAACTACTAATTGTTAAAACGATCAAGAAAAGACCTAAAAAATTTTTCATTATTATTTACCGTTATATTGATTCATTGCGTTACTCAAACCATTAAAAATAAAAGATAAAACTGCATCAGAAGCCGTTTCTAATCGATTGTTCATCGTTTCTAACTCCTCATCTGTCCAATTTCCCAAAACATAATCGATTTGTTGACCTTTTAGAAATTCGTTTCCAACACCAAATCTTAATCTCGCATAATTGGTTGTTTGCAATTTATTCTGAATATCTTTCAATCCATTATGACCACCGTCACTTCCTTTACCTCGCATACGTAAAACGCCAAAAGGTAAATTGAGGTCGTCTGTGATAATGATAAGGTGACTAATGTCGATGTTTTCCTTGTTTATCCAAAATCGTACCGCATCTCCACTGAGATTCATATAAGTATTCGGTTTTAACAAAGTAACTGGTCTTGCTTTGAATTTGAATTGTGCAACTTCACCAAAATTAGATGGAGAGAATTTTACATCTTGTTTTTCGGCTATTTTTTCAACTACTTTAAAACCAATATTATGTCTGGTTTCTTCATATTTTGCACCGATATTTCCTAATCCGACAATTAAATATTTTTGCATGTTGCAAAATTAAATCTTTCGAATGAAAAATTGTCATTCTGATTCATTTTTAATGACTATGGTATATATTTTGAGAAAGTCAAACTCATGAAAATGTTTAGAAAAATTGTTTTGACAACTTTTGTATTGAGTTTCTTTTTTGTAGAAGCTCAAAAAGTTCCAGAACAGAATAAAGAAGTATTTCCTGTTGAGGCATTGAATCAGTCAATCAAGAATCAAGAAGGAAAAGATGTTACGATCCAAAGTATTTTAGATCAATACAAAGGAAATGTCGTGGTTTTAGATATTTGGGCAACTTGGTGTAAAGATTGTTTAATTGGCTTTCCTGCTTTAGAAGAATTACAAGCAAAAAATCCTGATGTAAAGTTTGTTTATTTTTCTTTAGATAAAAATCAAGATGCTTGGAAAAAAGGAATAGAAAAATACCAATTGGTTGGTGATCATTATTGGTTTGATCAAGGTTGGAAAAATGATTTCAATAATCAAATCGATTTGAATTGGATCCCAAGATATTTGGTTTTGGATAAAGAAGGTAAAATTGCCAAATATTATGCGGTAAAAGCAGATGATCCTGCGGTACAAGAAACCTTAGATTTATTAAAAAAGTAATAGTTTAAAGTTTTACATATTTAACTGAAGATAAAGCCATTGAATATCAATTTATTTCGATGGCTTTATTTGTTAATTAAATTTTTTATAAGCCTTTGAAATTGATTTTTTTATCTCAACCTTTTGATTAAATTGCGGTACTTTAAACTATTTATTATTATATGAAAATATGCTTCGTTATGTACCCTTGGGAAAAGATAATCCCAGGTAAAGATACCACTATCCGATTAATCAAAGAATGTGTCGAGAGAGGGTATGAAGTATCAGTAGTAACCAAAACAGGAATTTCTCTACAAAAAGGGAAAGTTCTAGGGAAATGTCAGAAACTTATCCCACAGAAATTAGATGTTTCTTGCGAAGAATTCTATCATCAAATGCAATTCGAGTTTTCTACACAAGAGATAAAATCGTTTGATATTGTCTTTATGCGTGTCGATCCTCCAGTTGATAATTTATTGTTGAATTTACTAGAATTGATAGAAGATGAGGTGTTTTTTGTCAATAAAATTTCTGGGCTTCGCAAAGCAAATAATAAAATTTATGCAGCTTCTTTTGATGATGGAACAGATCAAATTGTACCACAAACACTTATCACAACAGAAGTTTCTTTGATTAAAAAATTCATAGAAGAAAATAATTTCGATAAATTTATCGTTAAACCTTTAGATGGAATGGGAGGTAAAGGTGTTATTTTACTCGACAAAAGTCAGGTAAATAATTTATCTTCTATCGCAGATTTCTATATCAATCAAGATGGAAAGAAAAAACCGATCATCATACAAAATTATATAGAAGGTGCAGAAAAAGGCGATGTAAGAGCAATTGTTATTAATGGTGAGCCAATTGGTGCAATCAAAAGAATTCCGGCAGAAGGCGATCACCGTTCGAATATAAGTGCTGGTGGACAATCGATTAAACACGAGTTGACAGAAAACGAATTGGCTTTGTGTAAAAAAATGGGCGATCAGTTGGTAAAAGATGGTTTATATATTTGTGGTATTGACATTATAAATGACAAAATGGTTGAGCTGAATGTGATGAGTCCTGGAGGAGTTTATCCGCACAACAAAGCCAATAACAATACCGAAATTCAGAAGCAAATCATTACGATGATTGTAGAGAAATATCAACAATTAAAAAATGAAAAAGTTAAGCATTGATTCGATAATCGAAAAAATTCAGAACGAAGAAGTTTTTGATGTTCTGGCAGAAGACGAATCTTTTCGATTAAAAATAGACGAATACATTCCGTACATCTGTGCGGCAATTCATAACGGACATCAATTAAGAAACGATTTATTAGAAAAAACTTTACTGAGCGATTACGAACGTTGGTATGAAGAAGATCCGCATACAGCAGAATTTGTATCGCAGTTTCCGATCGTAATCCAAGGAAATGATTCTCGTTTTGAATATGATCTTAATCGTGATCCAGAAAATGCAGTTTACGAAGAAGCTTGGGGAAAACAATGTTGGAAAGAACCTTTGACAACCGAAGATAAATCGATAAGTTTAGATAAACATGCAAATTTTTATCGTGTCGTTCATGCGTTGGTCAAAAAGTTAGAATCTAAATTTGATGCTTGTTTGGTTTACGATATTCATTCGTACAATTGGAAAAGATGGGATAGAAAAGTTCCTGTTTTTAATATTGGTTCTGAACTAATTAACCATGATAAATACGATGTTTACGTAGAGTCTTGGAAAAACGAATTGAGTGAAATTTCTCTTGGCGAAATAGAAAATGTAACGGCTGTTAACGATGTTTTTTATGGACGTGGTTATTTACTGAAATATTTAACAACGAATTTTAAACATACGTTAGTTTTAGCGACAGAAGTTTCTAAAATTTATTGTGATGAGTTAACGGGCGAATCTTATCCAGAAATCATTTTCATGATTAGAGAAGGTTTTAAAAATGCAATTGTTAACAATGCGTTTGAGTTTGTAAAAAACGAAACTTCTTATAAGGCAACCAAGCAAGTTAATATTTTACATAATGAGTTAGAGTCAGATCTAATCAAAATAGATAAAAAATTGTACAGTTTGGTTCACGATTTTGAGTTGCTTTCTGTAATCAACCCCATCAATTTGGAGTTTGAGAAAATGAAGTTTTTTGCCTCAAAATATAAATACGAACCTCAGTTCAAATACAATCCGATAAACCTGAATCCGTTAGAATTTAAACGCAAATTAACTGCGCTAAATGTAGAGAAAATAGATGATATAAGCATTCAGAAAATGTACACAGATACGATCAATTCATATATGGATAAAGTCGATTTGCTGGCAAATATTGGATCAGAAAAATTCTTGTACAATTCTTTACGTTATTTTGGCGAACCTTCTCAGAAAGATATCGAAAATGCAAATTTCATTTTGTATTGTCCAGATTTTAGAATGGATAAATTAGACGATTACAATGAAGAAGAAGTGGTGAAACTTTTTGAGGATGCAACACAAGATTACGGTTTTGATTTTAATATAGAAGTTTCAGATCATATTGCTTCTAAGGCTTTGGTAATCAATAGTCAAAAGAAAGTTGTTATCAAAAAAGGCGTACGATTTAATAAACGATTTACAAAAGGTCTAATAGAGCACGAAATTGGTGTTCACATGGTAACAACGATGAATGCTTTGGATCAACCATTGAAACTTTTTAGTATTGGTTTGCCAGTCAATACATTAACACAAGAAGGTTTGGCGATTTTAAGTGAATATTATTCGGATAGTATTAATATTGATCGTTTGCGAGAATTAGGTTTACGCGTTCTGACTGTGAAATATATGACAGCTGGAAATTCGTTTTCTGAGACCTTTAAAATTTTGATAGAGAAATACAAAATGGAGCCAGATAGTGCTTATTATTTAGCTGCTCGTGTTTATAGAGGTGGAGGTTTTACCAAAGATGCACTTTATTTACGAGGCTTAAAAGCTGTTTTAAGTTTTATGGATTCTGGACGATCAATTAAAAATTTATTAATCGGAAAAACATCTTTAGAATACATAGATACGATTGATGAATTGATTGCTAGAAAAATGATAAATCCACCAAAATATTATACAAAGGTTTTTAAACAACATGAAGAAAATCCTGCAATAAATCCAATATTACAATATATTTTTAACGGATTAAAAGATTAAAAAAAGCCCAATTTTGGGCTTTTTTTGTGTTCTTATTTTTTGATGAATTTTTGTGTGGTTGTTTGTCCATCAATAAAATTAATTTTCAGTATGTAAACACCTTGTGTTAATTGACTAAGATTCAATTGTTGATTTTTTACTTCTTTTTGCAAAACTTTTTGACCATTCGAATGATAAATTTCTACTGATGAAATTTTGTTTTCACTTTTAAAATTTAAAAGATCTTTCACAGGATTTGGATAAACTTCTACAGAAGCTTTTGTAACAGATTCTGTTGCCAAATTACATCCAAAATTACTGTAATCTACTAAACCTAAAGAACTATCATCTGTTTGATGAAAAATAACATCTTCAACTTCTGTTTCAGTTGAACTCTGATTTTCTATCCAACAATTTCCTTGTGCAGTAACAGCATTTGCATTGTTATTATAAAGCGCATAAGTGATGTTGTTGTTGCCGTTTTCTGCAAAGATATTTCCTCCAGGAGTTGTTTCATCTCCCATAAAAATATCCGTTCCGTTTCCTATCAACGTAATTCCCCAAATATGATGACGAATTTGGTTGTTAAGAATTTTTACCTGATGAAGAGGTGAATTTGCAGTTTGTGAAATAGAAATTCCGCTTCCACCAAGAGTTGGATTTCCTTCAGAATCATTATTTTCTAAAATATTACCTAAAATTTCACCACCAGAATTTACTCCAACAATTGTAATTCCGTATCGATTATCTTTTACCGTATTACCTTCTATAACCGCGTAATTTTCTACTCCAACCAAACTAGAAGAAGCAATTCCACCAACTCGTGTAAGTGAACGATCTCCGATTATGGTATTATTTCGGATGTATTGTTTTTGACCATCACCACTTGGTCCCATATTTACTTGTGGACGATTGTTGTTAGTCGTATTATTTCCTTCTAAATAATTATTTTCAAACGTAATTCCGACAGCGCCATTCGCAGATGATCCAACAGCTGGATTTTCATTTTTAATGAATCTAGAATTTCTAACAATTGGATTTCCTCTCGAAAAAGAAATCACGCCACTTGTTGCTGCACCAGAATGTATATTGGTGAATTCGCAATTTTCTAAAGTGAAAGTAGCTGTTAAAACTTGTAAACCGCCACCATAAGAAAAGTTTACATTGTTAAAATAAGCATTAGAACCTTCTTCTATTCTGAAACCTCGGTATTTTTCAGTAGTAGTATCAGCAACTGTAAAATTAGCTTTATTTGGTGCATTTACATTGATGTTTCCAGTAACGGTGAAAGTAACATTATCAGCAAATAAAAAATCAAGATCTTGATCTAATACAAATTGATCATTCGCAGAAATGGTAATGTCTTTTTTAATTAAATAAACCAAATTATTTGTTGCTGATACAGAAACCGATTCTGGATCGGCAGCTGCAATGTCTTGGATTTTTAATGTTACTCCTGTTCCTGGAGATGTGTATTGCGCATTGGCAAAAAATGATAGACCTAAAAAGCCTGTTAATAAAATTTGTCTCATGTATGTATTAATTTATTGTTTACCGATCAAATAACGCTTTGAGTTCAATTGCATCTTCGGGTTTCATTCTGCCTCCTAAAACAAGGCTTAATTGTTTCCTTCTTAACGCAGCTTCAAAACGTTCGATTTCTTGTTCGGTTTCGGGGATTAATTCAGGTACTTGAGTTGGTTTGTTATTTTCGTCAACAGCTACAAAGGTGTAAATACCGTTGTTGGTTTTATTGTAACAAGAATTTTGATAATCATAAACATATACATCAACATAAACTTCCATAGATGTAGAAAATGCTCGAGTTACTTTGGATTCTAGTTTAACAGTGCTTCCGAGCGGAATTGGTTTGTCAAATGACACATGATTAACACTTGCAGTAACTACTTGGAAACTTGCCGCATGTGTCTTAGCAGAAATAGAAGAAATACGATCCATTCGAGCTAATAATTCGCCACCAAACATATTGCTAAGTGTATTAATTTCATTCGGAAGAACCAAATTGGTCATGATAGCCAATGATTCTTTTGCTGTTTTTGATTTTATCATAAAAAAGACCTTTGTCGGAAAACAAAGGTCTAAAAAAAATATGAATTTATTCGATTAGTTCGTTCTTATCCAAGCTTCTTTTTCAGTTTCATGGATTTTGTTTAAGTAAACTCTTGCTTGTTCTTGCGAATCAAAACTGTCGTAATTTACATAGAAATAGCTTCCTTTTTTGTAAACCATACCTGCATTTGCGTAACCATTCTTATTCAGTTTAGCAATTGCTTCTTGTGCTTCGTCTAATCTTCTGTAAGAACCTGCAACAACTTGGTATTTACCCGTTCCTTTTACAGTGGTGTTAACAACAACAGATTGTGTCGAAAGGCTTGTTTTTACGTTTTCGTTTGTTTTTTCTATTTTTGGTAAATGATTTACAGTTTCTAAAACGTTGGTTTTCGACGTTTCTACTTTCGCTTCATTTTTACCAATCATAGGTAAAACAATTCCGCTCCATTGTTCATCTACAAAGTTTTGTACAGGTTGTGGCGTATTGAAATACAAAAAACCTCCTATTAAAATTGGAACTAAAGAAGCAGCTGCAAATAAACCAGAAAATCTATTAGCATTTCTCTGTTCTAATTTTTCTTCTAAAATGTAATTGACATTTACTTTTGGTAAACCAAAACTACTTAATAAAAAGTTTTGATGATTTGGTGAAAATTCAATCGCACCAATTTCATTGTATTTTAAATTACCTATTTTATCTAATACTAAATCTTTACCAGATTCTAAATGCTCTTTCCAGAAATTTACTTGGTTCTGAATTATTTCTAAAGCTTGGTCGTATTCTAATTTATACTTATTTTTCAGTTCATTAACCAATAAACCATCATTTTTCTTAAGAGAAGAATTAAATGAAATTGCTTTATAAGGCGGCTGAAATTGTTGGGTCGAAGAATCTAATGTGGCATTTTTATCTTGTGAAAGAAATGCACCAAAATTCGGAACGATTACACAATCGTGCAGAAATAATAGCTCTTTTATTTGATTTTCGATTTTCATAACTAGTTGAATAAAAATGAATACTATTCTTTAGAAGACAAATCTTCTCTTTACAAAAATAAGAAGTTTTTATTATCTTTAAAATTATGAATAAGGATTTAAAATTCCAAATAGCACTTACTTTCTGTAAAGGATTAGGTCATGTTTATAATAAACAGTTGATTTTAAGCCTTGCAAGCGCAGAAAATGTTTGGAAAGAAAAGTTATCAACAATTCATGAACTAACTAAAATTCCAAAGAAAAATCTACAAAATATTGGTCAAAATGAATTACTTGACTTAGCCGAAAAAGAAATAGAAATCTGTCTGAAAAAGAAGATTAAAATCACGTCTTATTTTGATGATGATTATCCTCAACTTTTAAAACAATGTGATGACGCTCCACTTATTTTATACCACAAAGGAAATATAGATTTTAGTAGCAAAATAAATGTAGCAATTGTTGGATCTAGAAAAATGACTAATTATGGTGGGCAATTTATACAAGATCTAATCACAGATTTAGAAGGTTCACCGATTACAATAGTTTCTGGTTTGGCTTATGGTTGCGACATACAAGCGCATCGTATGGCAATAGATTTTGGTTTGCCAACATGGGCAGTTTTAGCACATCATTTAGATAAAATTTATCCTGCTGCACACAAAAAAGATGTAGAGAAAATGATGGATTTAGGAGGAATTATTTCAGAATATAATTCAATTAATACCGTTTTACCAGAAAATTTTCTGCAAAGAAATCGAATAATTGCAGGTTTGTCTCAAGTTACGATTTTGGTAGAATCTAGCTATTCTGGTGGGGCTTTGGTTACAGCAAAATTTGCAAATGATTATAATCGAGAAGTTTTGGCTTTGCCAGGAAAAATAAGTGATGAAATGAGCAAAGGAAATAATCATTTAATCAAAACGCATCAGGCTTATTTAATAGAAAATGCTAAGGATTTGATGTATTATCTTGATTTGAGTTTTGATGAAAAAAAGAGCACTGTTCAAACTTCTTTATTTGTTGATTTGTCAGCTGAAGAACAACAACTTGTCGAGATCATCAAACATCAAAATAAAATTCATATAGATGATTTAGCACATCAATCCAATCAATTTACTTATCAATTATTACCTATATTATTAGAATTAGAATTGAAACAAATTGTAAAACCTTTACCTGGAAAATTTTTTGAGTTGTATTAAAAAGCCATTTCATAAGAAATGGCTGAAATTAACATGATTAAATACTATTTATTTGCAGAAATAGTTCTTCCGTTTAAGGGTTGAATTGGTCGAGTATTTGATTTTGGCAAATGAGCCGCAATATCATTTACTTCATTTTCTGATAGGGTAATAGGATTTTTAAACACAATCCAAGTTACATTATCAGAACATGGAGGCGTTGTTAAAGAACCTTGATATGTATAAAAATCTTTGTTTTTTGGAAATAATTTTTCTGGATTAAATTCGATGTCAGTATCTTCTTTTGCTCCTTTTTCTAATGTTTTGAAAACTTTCAATCGTTCGAAATAAGAATTTTCAGAACCTTCTTTCACCATTACACCAATTACAGTAACAGATTTGTCCTCTGCGATATGTACAAAATGCAATTCTAGGGGATAACGAACGCCATCAATTGTGTGTTCTGATTCTTCGTGTGCATGAAATTGATACAAAGCGTATTTTTTACCATTGAAAGTGATGTAACTACCTTCCTTAAAATCAAATTGTAAAGAATGTCCATTATCTTCGATGTCTTTTATATCGCCTAAATCATAATTGAAACTTAGTTTAGGTAAGCTTTTGTCTAATTTTACATTTTCTGTATAAATATTAATTGGGGATTGACTTTTGCTTACGCCACAAGTTGTACCAATACCTAATTCTGCCCAATGTTCTGGCGAAGTGTCTCCTTCGTAACTCCAATGTTCTTGTGCATTTGCAACTGTAATTCCTAATAATGCTAGGCTGTAAATTATTTTTTTCATGAGGATATTTTTAATGTTAAAATGATATTTGATATTGTGCTAATACAGCATTTTTACTTGTGATTTTATCTCCAGAAGTATTGTAAACTGGATGATTTCTATAAGAAATTGTAAACTTAGAACCATGTCCGGCTAATAACCAGTTTACACCAACATCCCAAAAATCCATGGCATCGTTTAGATCTTCGTAATCAGAATGTTGTAAAGAAGCGTAAGGCATCAAAGTTGTAGTTCCAATTAAATTGTCTTTGAACTTATAACCTGCTTGTGCATAGTAAGTTGTTCCTGTGCCATACATTGGAAAAGCAACACCGCCACCATTCAATATTTCTGAATTGTTATCGCCATTTGCAGGATTCATAACGCCAGAGTTTCGAATGTAATTTTTACCAAAATCTGTATGTGTTACATTGGCGTAAACAGAAATGGCTTCACCTTTTGTTCCGATAGGAGCATCGTAAAATACATCTCCAGCAATGTGTAACATATCTTGGTTAATCGTGTCATTTACTTCGTTCAAACGCCACATAGCATCTTTCTGATAGGTTATCCCAGCTCCAAGATTTAAAACTTTCTTTTGTCCTAAATAAGTTCCTGTTAGATAAGGTGTTTGATTAGATTCTTGATCTAAAAATTGGTATTGGAAATAACCGTTGAATTGCATTTTTGGTGGTTTAGAAGAGAAACTCGATTTCTCTGTAATGGTCGGATTGTAACCTGCCATTTTCTTGATAGACATTGGTTGAGCCATTTGTACTCGATAATCTAATTTTCCTAATTTTCCTTTTGCAAAAACAGATAATTTTCTTAGGAATTGATCCGTTACATCGTTTGTTTGTTGTTGATAAATAGGCGCATCAATACCTAATTGCGAACCAACAGAAGGCGATGCGAAACGAGAAAGTCCACTCCAGCCAGAAAGTCCAGCACCGATAGATAATTTTTGTTTATCGATTGCATATTCACCATAAGCATCATGTACAAATAAACCTTGTTTTCGATCAGAAATGTTGTTGTAATTATTCAAACCGATTTGTGTGTAAGCAAAAACACGATCGCTTAATTGTCCAAAGATTTGTAAAGATGTTCTACGAATTCCGATGTCTGTTCCGCTAGATTTTTCTGTTCCATCGATGGTTGTTCCTGGGTTGTACTGTGAGCTTCTAACCCAAGCTTGCGTCAAGAATGAGAACTTTACAAAGTTGCTTCCGTCCTCGTTCAAAGGTATTTTTCTGTCCTTTAGAAAAGATGAGGTTTGTGCTTGTAAAGCATTCATACAAAGAACGCTTCCGCAAAGTGATAACACAATGCTAATTTTTTTCATTTTAATGAAAGATTAAATATGATTAATAAAGTGATGAGGATTCATATTTTTATATGAACCAGAAAGTGGTAAAAGTTGATTACAAAAATTTTAGATAAAATCTATTTGCCAGTCGCAATAGAAATCATAAAATTTAATAGAATTGTATTCTTTGTATAAATAAGTGAAGTTCTTATTATTCGATTTATTAATGTTGTTGTAGAAATTTACAATGGCTAATAAATCAGTAAAATCGATTGCATTAAGAAAATCATTTTGATTGTTTTGTGTTTTTTCGACGTTTTCTTCTTCGGTTATAGAAAAAAGGAAATGATTTTCTTTGTGTTGATCTTCTTCTGTAGAAGATAAATTGGTTTGGTTTACCGAAATTGTATTGTTGTTTGTTTTGATTGAAAAATGATCTTCTGAAGAATTGATCTGAAGATGATTAACTATCAATACGATAAAAAAGAAAAATAATCTATAAAAAGATTTCATTACAATTTGGTTTCTTAACCGATGGTGCAAATGTACGGGTGATGAAAAGAAATAACCAATAATATTTTTATATAATTATTATAGTTAAAATTTATTAGAAAATTATTAGAATTTAATCGATGACAATTTATTTTCTAAATTTATCTATTAATATACCAATTAGAAAACCAATAATAGAAGGGACAATCCAACCTAAATCATATTCGAAAAAGGGTATTTTATTTAAGTTATGAATTGTTGATGCATCAAAATTTCCCAATAATTTCAGTAAACTTAAAATAGCCACAATTGTAGAAGCAAATAATGCATAAATGTAAGGAGTTTTACTTTTTATAAATTTACCAAACAAAACAATATATATAACTAATGTAATTGTGATTGGATATACAAAAGCTAAAGGAGGATATGCAAAATTGATAATTTCATCTACTCCTTTTATAGACAATATAAATGATATTAGTACACATAAAACAACCAAAAATGTATAACTCAATTTACTTTTTGTTAGCTCACTAAAAAAAGTTCCAACAGCTGTAATTAAGGCAATTGCAGTTGTGAGACATGCAAATGTCATACATAAAGCAATCGCGATTAATCCGTAATGTCCCAATATATTAATAGAAATATCTACTAATAATTCGGCACGTGAAATATCTGGATTAGAATTACCAGAAGTTGCTCCTAAGTATATTAACCCACCATAAACGATTAATAAGCAAGATGTAGATAGAATACCCGCTATGATAACAATTTGAGATTTATTTTTTGGTTCAGTGTAACCTTTGTTATGTGCTGCTGACACTATAATTCCGGCAAAAATGACAGATGCTAATACATCTAAAGTTTGGTAACCTTCTATAAAACCTTTAGAAAAAGAATCTACCATAGTTAACTTAGAAGGATATAAAACAGATGTTGGATGTATAATTCCAATAATTATCAATAATGTTAATAAAACTAATAGAATAGGCGTTAAATAATTCCCTATTATATCTACTACTTTTGATGGACGAATTGCTAAGATAAGAGTAATTGTAAAAAATAATATTGCGCCCCAAATAGGGTTGGTTTCAGGAAAAAAAGGTTTTATTGCGACTTCAAAAGTAGTTGCTGCGGTTCTTGGAATAGCAATTAGAGGACCAATACAAATCATAATAATTGTACCTAAAATTTTTGCTATATTTTTATTCACACGATTTCCTAAATCATTAAAACTATCACCAGAAAATACCACAGATAGAATACCTGTAAAAGGTAAAATTATACCTGTTAAACCAAAAGCAAGAATTGCTATAAGATAATTAGAGCCAACTTCTACACCGATTAGTGGAGGTAATAGAAGATTTCCTGCACCAAAGAACATTGCAAATAATGCAAATCCAAGCGTTAAAATATTGGATAATTTTTTCCCTTTCATCTGATTTATTTTTATTCTATTTAAGAAAGAATGGTTCGCAAATTACTACTATTGCAATATCTAACCATAAATTATAAAGACTTTTTAGAAAATAGGGGTAAAGTAAAGTGGTCAAATATTATTTTAAACCTCAATACTTAAAATTCTTTTCATTCGTTATTATAAGAATATCTTTTACTTTTGTCTATTATGAAAAAAATTATCTTCTTTTTTCTTTTGATAACATTTTGTCTTCAGGCACAAAACAACAATTCGCGTTGGGTAGATTTGTTTTCTTATGCCAATGTAAGAGATATAAAAAATGTAGATGGCGTTTTGTATTGTGCTGCAGAAAATGGACTTTTTGCATTTAATCCAGCAACTTTAGAAACAGAAAAATATAGTAAAACCAATTTGTTAAATGATGTCGGAATTTCGGCTGTTGATTATAGTTCTGAGTTAGGAATTATGTTGGTTGGTTATGAAAGTGGTTCGCTGGATATTTTACAAAACGGAAAAACAAAATATATTTTAGATATTCCATGGAATAATTTTCAGGGTTCAAAAGCCATCAATGATATTTTTATTTACAGAGATAAAGCAATGATTTCTGGTGATTTTGGAATTGCAAGTTTTTCATTAGAGCGTCAAGAATTTATAGAAACGACTTATTTTAATGTTGGAGGTCAACAATTAAAAGTTTCAGAAACAGCGGTTTTAGACGATCAATTATATGTTGCAACAGAAAAAGGTTTATATCATTCTACATTGGTAAATGATGTGAATTTTCCTAATATTAATGACACGCGTTGGCAAACTATTCGTCCAGATATTACTTCTGGGATTTATATTTTAGATGTTTATCAAAATTCAGTTGTAGGAAATCATTGGGGAAATATTTTTAGGATAGAGAATAACTCACTAAATGTTTTTGCATCTGTCGATCAAGTACCTAATTCTTTTAATGTAGTTGACGATATTTTGGCAATTTCACAACCTACACAAGTTAGTTTTTATAACGGACAATTAATTAATAAGACAATTAATTTAGAAAAAATACAATTCAATACAGGTTTTTACTTTGAGAATAAATATTACGGAGGTTCAACACTTCATGGTTTAATCGAGTTTGATAATCCAGAAATTTTAACCAAAGAAAAAGGTTATATGCCAGACGGACCATATAATAATTTATCATTTTCAGTTGCATCTATCAATAGCAAAGTTTGGATTTCACCGGCGAATCAAGGTGATTTTAGTAATGTATCTCAAAATGCAGACGGAATTTCTTATTTCAATGCTAATAAATGGATTCATTTTGATTCTGATAAAGATTTCTTACGAGGAAAAGATATGTTACATGTTGCTGTAAATCCACAGAACGATAAACAATTTTTTGTTTCTTCTTGGTTCGAGTATCCTTCTTGGGAAAGTAGTGATCAAAATTCAAGAATTGGTGGATTTGAAGTAACGATGAATGACGATCAAGAAACCTATCAAATCAATCATATTACTACGCCATTTTCATGGTTGTATAGATTGGGTGGAGCAACTTATGATGAAAATGGAGATTTATTTGTAACTACTTCTTTGGTAACAGTAAATGGAATTGGAACTAATTATTCTGTATCATTAGCAAAAAGAACAGGGAATTCTTGGTCTAGTAATGTAGTGGTTCAAAATACAGATCGTTGGACATCTGCTAGAAAACCAGCTTTGGATCAAAACAATATTTGGATTCCAGGAATGCGTAGAGGAGGTGTGATTGTGTTAGATAAAAATACACTGAATTTTGTTCATACAATTTATACTGATAATGATTTACCTTCGACAAATGTGATCGCAACGGCAATTGATCAATCGAATGTTTTATGGATAGGAACCGAACGAGGTTTGCGTGTTCTTAGAAATCCTTCTTATGCTGTAGAAACTGGTGATTTTACAACAGAGCCAATTGTAATTGACCAAAGTGGTTTGTATGAAGCTTTACTAACAGACGTTAAAATTAACGGTTTTAAAGTAGATAAAGCAAACAGAAAGTGGGTAGCAACTTCTGGTTCAGGTGCTTATTATTTTTCAGATAACGGAGAACAAACTGTTTTGCATTTTAATAAGAAAAATTCGCCATTACCTTCAGATGAAGTTTTTGATATTGATGTTGATCCTGCAACCGGTTATGTTTATTTTGCAACCGAAAAAGGTGTTGTTGCTTACAGAGGTGATGTTGGTGATACTTCTGATACGTTTACAGATACATACGCTTATCCAAATCCAGTTAGACCAGGTTTTACAGGAAATGTTATCATCAAAGGTTTACCAAATCGTGCATCGGTAAAAATTACAGATATTGTTGGGAATTTAATTTTCGAAACAACTGCTCAAGGTGGAGTTGCCGAATGGGATACTAAAAATTTTAAAGGGAAAAGTGTAGCTTCAGGGATTTATTTGGTTTTGATGACAAACACAGATGGAACTGACACCAAGACTTTAAAAATTGCAGTTGTTAGGTAAATGGAAATCAAAACGAAAGGATTTGTTTTATCGAGCTTAAAATATGGCGAAACGAGTCTTATTTTAAAAGTTTATACTTTAGATTTTGGCCTGAAATCTTTTATGGTAAAAGGAGCTTTTTCTAAGAAAAAATCTTCTGCCTTGTATTTTCCATTAAACGAACTGGAACTCAATTATACTCAAAAAAATAACGACAAACAAGAACTCATTTTATTAAAACAAACTTCGCTTTCAAGTGTTTATCAGGATTTGCATTTCAATCCTGTGAAATCTACTTTGGTGATGTTTTTAGCAGAAGTTCTTCAATTAGTTCTGAAAGAAGAAGATCATAATTTATTAATGTATCAATACATTTCAGAGAATTTGATGAGGTTAGATCAACGAGAAGATTTTTATGCAGATTTTCATCTTTGGTTTTTGATTCAATTAACTAAATTTATTGGATTTTATCCAAATGAAGAAGAAATTTTTAATGATTATTTCGATTTAGAAAATGGTATTTTTACGAATGAATCGATCAATACTAATCAACTCAATAAAGAAGAAACAAAGCTTTGGAAAACTTTGCTTCAACTCGATTTTAGAACAGATTTTCAACATCATTTCAATCAAAAACAAAGAAAAGATTTGTTGAATAACCTGATTAAATATTATCAAATTCATTTACCAAACGTCAAAAAACCAAAATCTTTAGACATTTTACATGATATTTTTAGTTGAGGAACTATTAATAAGCAATTTCCATTTTTACCTTTTTGCCTTTAATTCTTTCTGAGCTTAGTTTTTTCAAAAGTGTATTCACTTTATTTCTAGAAACCGCAACATAAGAAGTGGTATCTTTTACCTCAATTAGACCAACATCATTTTTATCCAATTCGCCTTTCTTTAGTAAAAAACCAACGATATCAACCTTGTTTACTTTGTCTTTTTTTCCAGCGCTTATATAAACAGTTTGGAAAGGAGAATTTGCTGGAACTTTAGAAAAATCTCTAACGCTTACTTCTTTGACATCTTTTTTTATGAACTCAAAATTTTCTTCTTCCGTCATAATCAAATAAACAAAACCTTTGGCGTTCATTCTCGCTGTGCGTCCGTTTCGGTGAATAAAAGCATCTTCTTTTGTTGGTAACTGATAATGAACAATCGATTCGACTTCTGGGATATCTAAACCGCGAGCTGCCAAATCAGTTGTGATTAAAATTCGCGCAGAATCGTTTCTAAATTTTAGAATTGCACGTTCACGTTCATCTTGTTCCATTCCACCATGAAAAGTTTCTCTATCGATTCCTTTTGCTCGTAAAAGCTCAGAAATACGATCAACTGCTTCGCGATGATTACAGAAAATTAAGGTTCTTTTTGATCCGATTTTACAAATCAAATGAAATAAAGTATCTAACTTTTCTTCTGGAATCGTCATGACTTTTTGCAATTGTAAGTCTGGTTTATTTTCGGCAGAACTTAAAAAGTCAATTGTTTTTTCTTGATTTAAACCTGTAAAATTCGGAATTTCTCTCATCGCAGTTGCCGAAGTCAAAATTCGTTGCTGAAGATTGCTCATCGATCGAATAATGAAATCCATATCATCTTGAAAACCAAATTCTAAACTTTTATCAAATTCATCTAAAACCAAAGTTTTGATTGTGTTTGGATCAAAATTTTCGTTTTTTAAATGATATGCAACTCGACCTGGTGTACCAACAAGCAAAGCTGGTGCTTCTATTAAATTATTGACTTCAATCTTTTTATCGTGTCCACCATAACAAACCGAAACTTTGTAATCGGTTCCCATTGTTTTGAAAACTTGTTCTATTTGCAGAGCCAATTCTCTTGCGGGAACCAAAATAATTGCTTGTATACCAGATGTATTTTTCTTTAGATTTCTAAGGATTGGAAACAAAAAAGCCAGCGTTTTACCCGAACCTGTTGGCGAAAGTAAAACAACATCTGTATTATTTTCGGTTGTTTTGTAAGTCGATTTCTGCATTTGATTCATGTCCTGAATCTGCAGTTTTTGATAAATAGATTGCAATTCCATTTCGCAAAGGTACACGAAAAAAGAATTAGAAAATTGTTAGGATTTAGCTTAGTTAAAGTGTCCTTTGTCTTAAAGCTTCGTAAACACAAATTGCAGCAGCATTGCTAACATTTAGAGAATCGACTTGTCCTAACATTGGAATTTTTATTAAAACATCAGAATTTTCAGCCCAAAAATCAGATAAACCAAAAGCTTCTGTTCCCAAGATTATTGCCGAAGATTTATTAAAATCTGCTTCGTATAAACTAATTGTATCATCACGTAAAAAAGTAGAAATAAGTTGAATTTGATTTGATTGTAAATAATTTAAAACTTCTTCTTTTGAAGCTGAAGCAATTTGGTTAGAAAACAAAGTTCCGACAGAACTTCTAATCACATTCGGATTATAAAAATCCACCAAAGGATCGCAAACAATTACTGCAGTTGTAGCCGAACCGTCGCAAGAACGCAGAATAGCACCAAGATTTCCTGGTTTTTCTACTGCTTCTAAAACAACTAGTAAAGATTTTTCTTTAAGTTTTAAATCTTCTAATTTACTAGAACGAGTTTTGTAAATACCAATTATTCCACCTGTAGATTTCCTGTAAGCGACTTTTTCGAAAACATTTTTTGATATTGAGAAAATCTTTGAATCATTTAATTGAATTTGATTCTGAAAAATACTTTCGCAAATATAAAATTCAACCGAATCAAATCCACCTTTTAAAGCCAATTCGTTTTCTTGTAAACCTTCAACAACAAATAAATTCTGAGATTTACGTTCTCTTGATTTTTCTTGTAACTTTAATAAGTTTTTGATTCTTGGATTTTGAAGACTTTCTATTTGCATGCCACAAAATTAAAGTATTTGTGATTGTGAAACAATTAAGACATAAAACTATTACATTTTTTGTAACTTTGCACCCTTAAAACAAATGAGATATGACCAAAGACGGAAAAATAGAGTTGATGGCTCCTGCAGGTAACTTTGAATCGTTACAAGCAGCGCTAGATAATGGAGCAGATTCTGTGTATTTTGGTGTAGATCAGTTAAATATGCGTGCTCGTGCTTCTATTAACTTTACAATGGGCGACTTACCAGAAATTGTAGAGCGTTGTGAGGCTAATGGAGTTCGCTCTTATCTTACGCTTAATACAATTATATACGATCATGATTTATCATTGATCAAAACTTTATTAGATAGAGCAAAGGAAGCGAACATTACTGCTGTAATTGCAATGGATCAATCGGTGATTGCTTATGCAAGACAGATTAATATGGAAGTTCATATTTCTACGCAAATCAACGTAACAAATATAGAAACAGTAAAATTCTATGCGATGTTTGCAGATACAATGGTTTTATCTCGTGAATTGAGTTTGAAACAAGTAAAGAAAATTTGTGAGCAAATTATAAAAGACGATGTTCGTGGACCAAGTGGAAATTTAGTAGAAATAGAAATTTTTGGACATGGAGCACTTTGTATGGCAGTTTCTGGTAAATGTTATTTGAGTTTGCATTCGCATAATTCATCTGCAAATAGAGGAGCTTGTAAACAAAACTGTCGTAAAAAATATACTGTTATCGATCAGGAATCTGGTTTCGAAATCGAATTGGATAACGAATATATGATGTCACCAAAAGATCTTTGTACAATGGAGTTTTTAGACGAAGTTGCAGATGCTGGTGTAAAAGTATTGAAGATAGAAGGTCGTGGTCGTTCACCAGAATATGTAGCAACCGTAATTCGTAGTTATAGAGAAGCAATAGATTCGATTGAAGATGGTACTTTTTCTAAAGAGAAAGTAGATTATTGGATGGGATTGTTACAAACAGTTTATAATCGTGGTTTTTGGTCTGGATATTATTTAGGACAAAAATTAGGTGAATGGTCGGCAGTTCCTGGTTCTATGGCAACCCAAAAGAAAGTTTATATTGGAAAAGGAAAACATTTCTTCCCGAAATCAAATATTGGCGAATTTGTGATTGATGCTTATGATTTAAAAGTTGGTGATCTTATTTTAGTTACTGGTCCAACAACTGGAGCAAAAGAAATGGTTGTGCCATCGATGTTTGTAGAAGATGTAGAAGCTAGCACTGCTAAGAAAGGAGATAGTATCACAATTCCGATGGAATTCCGTATTCGTCCGTCAGATAAATTATATAAATTAGTGAAAGTAGATAATCCAGGAACTCAACAAAATAATGTTGAAGAAGGTGCTTATTCACACTAAAATTAATTTATCAAATGGTTATCATCACGCTTCAACGCGATAAATGTATCGGCTGTAATTATTGTTATGAATTAGCTCCCGAACGTTTTAGAATGTCAAAAAAAGATGGAAAATCGGTGTTATTAAAATCAACAGATAAGAAAGGTTTTTTTACATTAAAGGATCCAGATCATACCATTGCAGATAATTGCGAGCGAGCAGCAAAAGCCTGTCCAGTTAATATCATTTCGGTAAAAGAAATATAAAGAATTAAAAATCATCCATTGGATGATTTTTTTTATTTTTAATCAATGACAAAAGCAGAAGCAAGAAAGTTTTATAGAAATCAACGAAAAAATTTAACTCAAACAGAAGTTAATGATTTGAGTAAGTTGATTTTTGATCAAATTCAATCCTTGAATTTATCAGAAATCGAAGTGATTCATTTATTTCTACCGATAGAAAAGAATAACGAAATCAATACATTACCAATTATTAATTGGTTATTTGAGCAAAAAAAGAGAATTGTTGTACCAATTGTTGATGGTGAAAATCTGTTGAATGCAGAAATTAAAGAAAACTTTCGGACAGAGTTAAGAGCGTTTGATATTCCCGAGCCAATCGATTATCAACTCATCAATACAGAAGAAATTGATTTTATTTTTACGCCTTTATTTGTGGCTGACAAAAAAGGAAATAGAGTAGGATATGGTGGAGGTTTTTATGATCGTTTTTTTAGACATACAAAACCTACTGCAATAAAATGCGGGTTGAGTTTTTTTGATTCTATTGATGAAATAGAAGATATTTATCTTGGAGATATTCCGTTAGATTTGATGCTATCGCCAACAGAAATACTGTCTTTTACAACCAAATCATCTAAAGTTTTAAAATAAAACTTAAATTCTCTCTGAAATTGTTGCGGATCTTTTCTCAAAACCAGAACAGAAGTTCTGTTATTTGTTTCAATCAATTTTTTATCTGCAGCATAATAGTTCACAGTATATTGTACACGTTTTATGGTATCAATAGTTAACGAGTCTTTCGGTTCTGATTTGATATTTTCTATCGAAGCAAATTTTACTTTTTTGGTTTTTAAATCTTGTAAAATCGATAAAATTTCAACAGTATCTTTTTTAGGAAAATAAGATTTTAATTGTCCCCAAAGCATTTCAGATAAGACAGAATCGTTCGTGTTTGCTGCTAAAGTAGATAACTCGTACAATTCTCGTAATTTTTGTGTAGAAATAAAATCAACTGCTTGTGCAGAATCCATTTTATTGGTTAGAGAAGCGTTATCGTTTTTATATTCTTTGATTTCTTCTGGATTGTAATCACCATTGTAAGTTGATTCGTTTTTACAAGAAAAAAGAATTAAAATGATGCTAATCAACATTAATGGCGGAATGAATATTTTATGGATTGTCAGTTTCATCTTGTTGGATTTTGAATTTTAGTTTTACAATTTTACCTTGTTTGTTTCGATCAGATTCAATCAACGTATAATTTTTTAAAGTAGAAGTTGGTAAAGTCATCAAATTAATATATTGTTGTTTTGATAAAATTTCTACTCCAAAAACATCGTTGTCATAAACCTGATAAATCAAAGCATTGTCATCAATCATTTGATTTAATTTCTGAATTCTCTGTTTCAAATCCTTTGCAGAATGTGAATAATAATGCAACATAACTTTGTAATCATCTGCATTTAGAACAATTTTTTCTGGTTCTCTGTAATTATTCAGGTTTATACGTAAAGTATCTAATTTATGATAAGGCGAACTTACCGCCATTTTTAGTGTATCTCTTGGACTTTCGAAAGTTACACAACCTGTATTGGTATTGAGAACCAAAGGCGTAAAACCTTCTCGGAAAATTGTGACTTCGATAGGAGTTTTGATCGGAGTTGTTCTATCAGAATCTATGAAGCAAAATTCGTACGAACGATCTTTTAAAAAAAGTTCATAAACACCAACGCCTAATCCACTAAAAAGAACAATTAAACCAGCGCTTAAGCCAATCCATTTTTTAGTTTTTTCTTTGGTTGATGATTTTTTATTGATAACAGTTTCCTTTGATTTTTGATCATTCGAATTTATTAATTCAACTGTTTCTTCAGAATTGATTTTTTCTTCTTTAAAATCTATTGAATCATCTGAACTAATTTCTTCGGCTTTTGGTTTTTCTGGTTTATTAAAGAATTCGACTTCTTTTTTATGAACATATTGCGCCCAATTTCTGTAACCACAATAATTTGCCAAAAGATTTAGCATGTCGATTCTTGGTAATTTCTGAAAATCTGACTTAAAATAAGTGTAGAACCACTTCTCACTTACAGTCGATTTTGTTTTAGCAAAAAGATCTTCCTGAAACGTACTGATATCCGCACCGCGCCAATCGGTAATATCTGGAGATTGAGCAGAATTCTCTTGTAAGAATTTTCTTGCAATCGAATCTTTCAATAAATCAAATATTTCTTTATCCGTGAATTTGCTCAACTTTTAAGTTTTATTAATCTCTACAAAAATAGCAAATAAATCATATTCATAGATTTTATGCGAATTCTTTTCAATTATTCTTTTTGCAAATCTTTTGTAAAATAGAAATTGTAAAAATGCTGTATTTGTATATTATTGATTACGAAAACTATACAAATGAAATTCAAAACCTTGTTTGATTTCTGATCTAAATTTGTCTCAACAAATCAAACAAATTATTAATCAAAAAATTATTAAAAATGAAAAAAGCAATTTTAAAATCAGGTGTAGTTATGGCGTTAGTTACAATTTCTTTTACAGCAGTATCTTGTGACTTATTTGGTACAAAAGCAAATGTAGAGCCAGAACCAGCAGTAGAAAATCCAGTGGATTCTATTGATGCTAAAGTGGATTCTGCAGACGTTAAGATAGATTCTGCAAAAACAGATGCAATCGAAACAATTGATGCGAAAGCAGAAGATGCAAAAGAGGAAGTGAAACAAGAAGCTAAAGAAGCAACTGAAACTTCTACAGAGAAAAAGTAATTAATTTATAAAATTGATAAAAAGTGAGTTTTTTGACTCACTTTTTTTATTTAAAATAATATGCAAGCATAATAATTCTTAACTTGTGGTTTTCTAACAAATTCTGTTATGTTGTATCGTGAGTTATATGAAGAATTAAGAAAAACATTGGATAATGATGCTGTTTCTTATGTGAATGAAGATTTGAATCTTAAAGTACTGAAAAGAAATTTGATTTCTGAAACTGCAGAAGATTTATTGAATGGTTCGACAAAACTAAAATGTGAAGAACACACAGAATATTTCAACCCGAAAGATGCAGGTTTATTTCTTTATCAGAATGAGGATGTTGATATACGAGATTTTGATATAGAAGTCAACAGAAATTTTACTTACACCGTTTTACAAAGAGCAGATATTGATGTTGCTGAAGATGTATTGATTTTTTTTCATGGATTGAACGAAAAGAAATGGGATAAATATTTGCCTTGGGCTTATGAATTGGCTCAAAAAACTAGAAAAACAGTAATCCTTTTTCCGATTGCTTTTCACATGAATCGGGCAGAAGATACTTGGAGCGATCGACGTAAAATGCTAGAAGTTTCTAGACAAAGATTAGAAAACAATCCTAACAATTCAGATTCATCTTACGTAAATGCTGCAATAAGTGCGAGATTAGAAGCGCATCCGCAAAGAATTTTTTGGTCTGGATTTCAGACATATTCAGATACGATAAAATTAGTTGATGTGGTAAGAAATGGTGAAATTTCATTTATTTCTGCACAAGCAAAATTCGATTTATTTGGTTATTCGATTGGATCTTTTTTATCGATGATTTTGATGATGGCAAATCCAAAACAAATTTTTACAAACTCTAAACTTTTTTGTTTTTGTGGCGGAATGACAATAGATCGTATGTTCCCGATTTCTAAATACATTATGGATGCACAAGCGGCAATTACGATGCAAAAAGCATTTGCAGAATTGTTGAGTAGCGATTTTAGAAATGATATTCGATTAGGACATTTTCAGAATTCAGAATTACATCAAGACGAAAGTTGGTTTAAGAAAATGTTGCGTTACAATTTTTTCCAAAAGGAAAGAGAAGAACGTCTGAAGGAATTGCAAAATCAGATCAAAGCATTTGTATTAGAAAAAGATGAGGTTGCACCGCCAATAGAAGCTTTGAATACTTTACAAGGCGGTTATAGAAAAATTAAAACAGAAGTAGAAATTGCAGATTTCAATTACGATTATTCACACATGGTTCCTTTTCCGTTAACCATTAAAAACGAAGAAGAAATCACGAAATCGTTTCAACAATTTGTCACATCGGCAAGTGATTTTTATCTAAAAAAAGTGTAGATTATTGAATGTTTTTTCTGTAAGTACTTCTTTTTTTATGAAGTTTTGGCGAGAAATCTTTCCAAAGTTGTTGCACTTTTGAGTTTTCTTCTAAAAGCGGATTAGTTTCCATCGAAAGAATTCCTCTTTTTTTATAGTTAAAATACAAATCTCTAAAAATCAATGCATTTATACCTTTGCTTTGATATTCAGGGTCAATACCAATCAAATAAAATTCTGCATGTTGACAATTCTTCATCGCTTTTAAAAGATGAAACCAACCAAATGGAAAAATCTTCCCTTTTGCTTTTTGATAAGCTCTTGATAAGGAAGGCATCGTAATCGAAAAAGCAATCATTTCACCCTTTTCGTTTTCTACACAAGAAACAAAATCAGGATGAATAAATTTCAGGTATTTTTCTTTGTAATGATTGATTTGATCACTTGTAAATGGAACAAAACTCTGTAAATCTGCGTAAGTTTTATTTAGTAAATCAAAAACTTCATCTGCTCTATCGATTAACGATTTTGTATCGGGAAAATGAATAGATTTTACTTTGTATCGTTTTTCTATCAAGGTTGCAATTCTACTTACATCATTCACAGATTCTAAGTCTTTTATATCCATAAAAAACTCAATCCAATTTGCTTCTTTTTTAAAGCCTAATTTTTCTAAATGAGCTGGATAATATGCAAAATTATAAAGACCAATCATGGTTGGTAAATAATCAAAACCTTCTGTCAACATGCCGGCTTTGTCCATGTTAGAAAATCCCATCGGACCTTCTACATATTCTAGTTGATGTTCTTTGGCTAAATCTTCAGCTTTTTGTAATAAAGCTTTTGTAACGTCAAAATCATCAATAAAATCTAGCCAACCGAAACGTACTTTTGGTTTTTGTAATTGCTCGACTTCTTCCCAATTGATGATACAAGCAATTCGGCCAACGATTTCTTGGTTTTTATAAGCCAGATAAAATTTTGCTGTAACAGTTTTGAAAATTTTATTTTTCGGATCGAATGTTTTTAATTCTTGATGAATCATAGAAGGAACCCAATAAGCGTTGTTTTGATAAAGTTTAAAAGGAAACTTTACAAAATCGGTCATTTCTTGTTTATTCGTAACTTCTACTATTTTAATCATTGGTTTTTGGTTTGCAAACAATTGCTAGCTTATTGATTTATGTTCATTTTGTGAAATATCGTTCTTTGATAATTTCGAAAATGACAGGTAAAATAGAAACAATTATGATGATTAGAATAACTGTTTCGAAATTGTTTTTTACAAAGCTAAAACTTCCTAGAAAAAATCCAATAAGTGTAATCAAAGAAACCCAAAGGATTCCACCAATTATGTTATATTTTAGGAAACTGGTGTAATGCATTTTAGAAATTCCGGCAATGAATGGGGCTAAAGTTCTAACCAAAGGGACAAAACGAGCAACGACAATTGTTTTTTTTCCGTATCGAGTAAAAAAAGATTCTGTTTTTCTGATTGCTGAATCTTGAATAATTTGTTTACCAAAAATCTTTTTAGTGATTAGTTTTAGACCTAATTCTCTTCCGATTAGATAATTTGCAGAATCACCCAAAATTGCAGCTGAACATAAAATAATCAAGACAAAATAAATATTCAATCGATCTGGGAAACTAGCAGTTAACATACCAGAAGCAAAAAGAAGTGAATCTCCAGGTAAAAATGGCATAAAAACCAAACCAGTTTCTATGAAAATTAGGAGAAATAAAAACAGATAAAACCAACCTTGATAATTGATTAAAAAAGTTTCTAAGTATTGATCGATATGTAAAAGATAATCTAGCCAGTCCATTTGGTGAAAGGTACAAAAAAACTCAGTTTAAAAAACTGAGTTGATTTATATTTATTCTGCTTTTTTGCCAAATTTTTCTTTGAGAATCTCAAATACGATTGGTAAAACGGAAATGATGGTGATTCCTAAAATTACTTTGGAGAAATTATCTCTTACCAATGGAATATTTCCTAAGAAATAACCAGCTAGAGTGATCCCGAAAACCCAAATAAATCCACCAACAATATTGTAAGTGATAAAAGTAGAATATTTCATTCGACCGATACCTGCAACAAAAGGAGCAAGCGTTCTTACGATTGGTACAAAACGTGCGATCACAATGGTTTTTGATCCATACTTTTCGTAGAATGCATGCGTTTTGTCGATGTGTTCTTGTTGAACAGGATTTTTACCGAAGATTTTTACTTTTAAAGCTTTAAGTCCAAACTCTCGTCCTATTGTATAATTGAGTGTATCACCTAAAACGGCGGCGACAAAAAGTATCAACATCATAACAAGGACATTCAAATCATTTGGTTGCGCAGCTAACATACCAGCTGCAAAAAGTAGAGAATCTCCTGGTAAGAAAGGCATTACAACAACGCCAGTTTCTACAAAAATGATTAAGAATAAAATCCCATAAAGCCACAATCCGTATTCGTTTGCGAAATACGATAAATGTTGGTCGATGTGTAAAACAAAGTCAAATGCTTGTTGAATGAGTTCCATTTTATAGTTCGTTTTCTAAAGTGTTAAATGCATCCGGAAGATGCTTAATATTCCATTGGTTGTTTATTTTGGTTAGCGCAAGAATGTCAAAACGAACTTCTATATCGAGTTGATTTTTTTCGATATAATCATCCGCAGCAAAGATCATTCTTTTTTGTTTGCTTTTGGTTACAGCCATCTCTGGCTCTGAAAAAAATGTATTGGACCTTGCTTTTACTTCGCAAATAATTAGCACATTATTTTCTTTTGCAATGATATCAATTTCGGCTTTTTGAGCGTAATAATTTTTTGTTAAGATTTCATAATTATTTTCAATTAAAAAAATCCTAGCAATTTCTTCTGCTTCTTTACCAAAATCGTAATGTTTAGCCACTATTTTGTTCCGTATAAACGATCTCCAGCGTCGCCTAATCCTGGGACAATGTATCCGTTTTCGTTAAGCTTTTCGTCTAACGCTGCTAAGAAAATAGGAACTTCAGGATAAATTTGATGTACAGCTTCTACACCTTCTGGACAACCAACTAATGAAGCTAAACGGATAGATTTTGCACCATTTTCTTTTAGAATTTCAATGGCTTTGATTGCAGAACCACCAGTTGCTAACATTGGATCAACCAAAATTACATCTCTTGATTTTAGATCTGATGGAAGTTTACATAAATATTCTACAGGTTGTAAGGTGTCATGATCACGGTAAAGTCCGATGTGACCAATTTTTGCAGTGGGAATTAATTGATGTATTCCTTTTACCATTCCTAATCCTGCTCTTAGAATAGGAATAATAGCAACATCGCTACCTTTTATTCGATAACCAATAGTTTTGGTAATCGGCGTTTCGACTTCGATTTCTTCTGTTTCTAAATTTCGTGTTAGTTCATAACACATCAAACCAGAAATTTCGTCTACCAATTCGCCAAACATTTTGGTGTTGGTATTGATGTCACGCATTTGCGTAATTTTATGTTTTACCAAAGGATGGTCAATAACAGTCAAGTTATTTGTATTCATAAGAATTCTAAATATAGGTCAAATTTACGGAATTAGATTGAATCGACAATTCTACTTTTGCGCCAAATTTCATGGCAAGATTATGACCAGTATGACCAGCAGGGAATCCAAATGAGACGGGAATGTTTAAATCTTTGATATGAGATGCTATGATTTGATAACTAACAGGATCGAATGAATTTGTATAGTTTTCTTTGTTTTCTTCTTCGGTATCCATAAAAGTGAAATTACCTAAAATTAAACCTTTGATTTTAGATAGAATTCCTGCACGTTTTAGGCTCATTAACATTCGATCTAAATGATACCAGTTCTCATACCAATCTTCTAAAAATAAAATGGTGTTTTCTCCATTTAAAGCAGTTTCAGAACCTAATAAACTATAGATAATAGATAAATTTCCGCCGATTAAATTTCCTTGTGCAACTCCATTTTTGTTTAATGTATTTATAGGAATTTGATATTGAAAGTTTTCATTAAAAAGTAAAGCTTTAACACTTTCGTAAGAATCAGAATGATAATTGGTGTTTTTTAGTTTTTTGACGACCATTCCGTGTAAAGATTGTATTCCTAATTGATATATTTTTGTATGAAAAACAGTGATATCAGAATAACCGATAATCCATTTAGGAGATTGAATGAATTGACTATAATCTAACTGATCGATTAATTGAATAGAGCCATATCCGCCACGTGCGCACCAAATGGCTTTGATTGTTGAATGATTTAATGCTTCTTGAAAATCTTCTAATCGCTCTTCTATCGTTCCAGAATAAGCATAACCAAAATTATAAGAATTATAAAGATTTTTGCTTAGAATGATTTCTAATCCCCAAGATTTTATCATTTGAATTTCTTCGTCTAACTCATTCGGAAGGATTCTTTTGGCTGGAGCTAAAATTAGAATAGAATCTCCTTTTTGTAAATAATCTGGTTGAATCATGTTTTTCATTTGACGAATTTAAGCATAAAAAAAGGTGAACCGAAGTCCACCTTTTATATTTGATAAGAATTTTTTTAATCTCGATAAGATTAGAAACTATATGTTACACTTGCATTCCAAGTTCTACCTATGTTATAACCATATCCATTACTATTTATACGAACTATATTTAATTCGTTAAATACGTTTTTGATATTACCTCTTAATTTTAATCTTTGAGTTCCAAATTTGAATTCATAAGATCCACCTAAATTAAGATTTGTATAAGCAGGGATTTTGTTTGGAGCTGAAGTAGTTAATACGTTTAATTCTTCATAAGTTAAAGCGTAATAATTGAAATCTGTGTCGAAAGATAAACCTTTCGTAACATTTACTCTAGTACCTAAACCAAAAGTAAATTGAGCAGCACCACCAACTTCGTAACCACCTAAATCTCTAGAACCTTCTTCTGCAAGACCTTGGTTTGTATCGTCTTCTGCAATTTCATAATAAGGTGTAGAATCTTTGTATTTCCAATCTCCAATAGAAGCAAAACCTCTTAAAGTCCAATCTCTAGAAATTTTTGTATCAAAATCGATTTCAATTCCTTTATGTACTTGAGAAACGTCTGTTGCGTACTGAGAATAAATTTCTTCAGAACCATCATTATTTCTATCTTGAGAAACGTTACCTAAATATAAGAATCGATTACCCCATTCTGTATGATAAAGGTTGATGTTAAGATTAAAACCTCTTGTTTTGTATCGGTAACCAGCTTCGAAACCTGTGATTTCTTCATTTTCCACCTCAGGAGTTCTAACATTTACTGTTTGATACTCGAAAACACTATCTAAGAAAGGTTGACGAGAATAGCGTCCAACGTTGAAGAAAACAGAATTAGCATCTAAGAAACTATAAGCTAAACCTCCTTTAACATTGTAACCTGTTTTGTAGATTTTTTTAGACTCGTGCTCAACACCTCCATAGTTCCAACGATTGAAAGTTTGGTATGATTGATTAGAGAAAGATCCTTGTGCAAAAACAGAGAAACCTGCAATTTCATATTCTACTTGACCAAAAACACCTTGATAATTGATGTTTTCATTGTAGTCACGTCCTGTTCTTTCGTCTTTGTCAGCAAAATTAAATAACGCTTTCCATGGATTAGAAGAGAATGTTTTGTTTACAACTCTAGTATAAGTAGAACCATTAGCTAAATTTGTAGCACTTTGACTCCAACTGTTTAAACCAAATAAATCTACCATTTGTTGGAAATGATCTCCTTTGTAAAAACGTAAATCTCCACCAACGCTAAATACTAAACCTTTTTTTGTATCGTATGTAAAATTTGTTACAGTTCCATACCAAAAGTGATTATTAACAGAAGATCTTGTAGCTCCATTTCTTACTGTAGAACCTCCTCCGTTATTTCCAATTCCATCTGGATCTGCTAAATTGTTTCTGATAATAGCTCCAAAATCAATTTGATTATTAGCATCTAATGTACCTGTAGCAGCTCCTTGACCAGAAATTCCACCTCCTCTACCTAAAGATGCATAAATTACAGTAGATAAACTTGCGTTCTCATTAATTGTCCAATCCCAGTTTAAGTTAGCTACTGGTTTGTGATAATAGTTACGACGAAGGTTTTTTCCTTCACCATCTAAATAACCATAAGTCGTGTTGAACCTTTTATCTCCTCCACCTCTTGCCCATTGAGCATCACTTTTTGTAGCAAAATTTTGATCATGCCATTGTGGTGCACCAAAAATCATAAAGTTTAAGTTATGATTATCATTTGGTTTGTATCCAACAGATAAAAAGTAAGATTGTCCTTGACCAGCTGTACCATCTGCCCATTTTCTATGAGCTTGCCAGTGATTGATCATGATAGAAGCACCCCATTTACCTTTAAGTCCTGTATCATAAGATATCGTACCACCTAAATAACTATCATTTCCTGCAACGAAACGAGCAAAACCTCCTTGTCTTCTTTCAGTTGCTTTTGTAATGATATTTACAGTTCCACCAACAGAAGAAATAGCTAATTTAGATGATCCTAAACCACGTTGAATCTGAACAGCATTTGCAACTTCTGTCATTGCAGACCAGTTAGACCAATACATATTTCCATCCTCCATTCCATTGATTGGTTGCCCATTCAATAAGAAAGCTGTATTTGATTGGTCAAAACCACGTAACATCATTCTACTATCACCAAATCCAGATGATTGATCTGTTACATATACAGAAGGAGTATTAGACATAATCTCTGGAAATTCAACATTTCCAACTGCTTTGTCTTGAATTTCTTCTCTTGTGATAGTCGAAACTGCCACAGGAGTTTTACGACTTTCCTCTAAATCGATTACACCTTTACCAATAATCAATGTTTCTTGAAGATTTACCGTTGGATCATCTTCTATAGTGTCTTGATCATAAGTGATTGAATCTGTAGGCTCGATTTGAGCATAAGAAAGTTGTGCCGTTAAGGCGAAAGCTCCAATTAAAAAAAGCTTCATTGAGTTTAACCTCATCGTAAAATATAGTTTAATGTTTACGAGGCAAAGGTCGTAACAATTTTAACTTTCAATGTTAACTTAATGTTAAGTATTGATGATTAAATTGAGATTTTTTTTGATTAATCTTTGAAAAAGAAGTAGTTAATTGATATTTTACAAAGTTAATGAAATTCTACGAATGTTAAAATTTTTTTAGATGAATGAGTGTATTTATATTAATTCTTAGTAAGTACTTACTTAATTGCCTTTAAACTCAAATCGAAATTTTTAGCCGAATGTATGATGGCTCCTGATGATATAAAATCTACGCCAGTTTCTGCGATTGCTCGTACAGATTCTTTGGTTATTCCGCCAGATGCTTCGGTTTTTATTTTTCCATTAATGTAATTTACGGCTTGTTTCATTTCATCAAGACTAAAATTATCTAACATAATGACATCAACATTTGCTTCTAAAGCTTCTTTAACTTCGTCAAAATTTCTTGTTTCTACCTCAATCTTCAGCTCAATCTTTTGATTTTTAAGGTAATTTTTTGTTTGTTGAACTGCGTTAGTAATCGAACCAGAAAAATCAACATGATTGTCTTTTAACATGACCATATCGTATAAACCAAAGCGATGATTTTCTGCTCCACCAATTTTAACTGCCCATTTTTCTAGCATTCTAAAATTTGGTGTAGTTTTTCTTGTGTCGAGTATTTTGGCGTTAGTTCCTTTTATCAATTCCATCATTTCGTTGGTGTAAGTTGCAATACCAGACATGCGTTGCATACAATTTAACACCAGTCTTTCGCAGGTTAAAATCTTCTGTGCTTTTCCTGTTACATAAAATGCTTCATCACCGAAAGAAACTTTTTCACCATCTTTTATTAATTTTTCTATAACAAAATCAGAATCAACTTTCTTGAAAATGTATTCAGCCAAATCAATACCAGCAATTATACCGTTGTCTTTTACTTTTAAAACCGCTTTTTGTACAGCGTCATTTGGGACACTTGCTAAACTAGAATGATCGCCATCTCCAACATCTTCTTTAAAAGCTTCAGCGATAAAATGGTCTAATTTCTCTAAGGTTATATACGATGGTAAATTCATTTTCTATACGTTAAAACAGCGAAAGGTGATTGATTAAATTCTTCTTTTGATTTGTATTGATAATATTCCTTCCATTCATTATCAACTTCATTAAAAACTTCGATCGAATATTCTACATTTGGATCATTACTAAAGAAATTTTTAATCTGTACAGTATATTCTTTATCGTTAAGATTACCTTTGGTAACTAAGGTTTTTCCACTTTTAAAATTATCTTCGATATTACTTGCATAAGGTTCTACGATGGCTAAATCTACCAAGGATTTGTAATTGCCTAAGAAAAATTCTCGATCATTTCTTATGGCGTACGTAGATAAAGTGTATGCAGTATCTATTCTAATTTCTATTTTTTCTTGATCTTGAGGATTATCAAATGTAAATAACAAACGATTTCTTTTATTGAAACTTGGATAATCTGCTTTGTCTGGATCTAAAACAAATTTCATCGGAATTTTGTAATTGACCTCAACAGCTTCGTCTTTCTGATTTTTTGCTGGAATGATGTGTAAATTTGCTCGATTAATTTTTGAGTTGATGAGGTAAAATGTAGAAAATACAAATCCATTGAAAATTTCGTTTTCACCATCGATGACTACATCACTTATCAAACCTTCTTTATTGATATTAAAATCAACTTTAGAATCTGCTTTTGGTAATTCTAAATAATCTGCAACAATAGAAAAAAACAACAATTCATATCCTAAAGCTGTGTTCAATTTTTGATTCATGCAAGTAGAAAGTTCACTGTTTTTTTTTAGGTTTTCACAACCTGGGAAAATCGGAACAGTTTTGTATTTCTGTGCCCAACATCCGATTGATGCAAAAAATATGATGAGTTTGATGAATTTCATTAATTCAAATCTTTGTTATAAAAAGTTCCTCTATTTTCTTTCTGATTGATGCTTTGCGTAATAATCAAATGAGAAATATCGATTAAGTTACGCAATTCTAATAATTGTGGCGTTACAATAGATAAATTATATAATTCTTGTACTGCCGTACTGATTTCTTTTTGTTGTTTCAGAGCCAATTCCAATCGTTTGTTGCTACGAACAATCCCGACCAAATCACTCATCATTGCTTGTAATTGTTGACGAAAATAACTGAATGTAATCATTTCGTCTTGTAATTGTAAACCATCATCTTTCCAATTCGGAATGTCTAATGTTTTAAGGTTTTCTAGTTTTTCATCAGCTAAAAGTTCAGCTGTTTTCATAGCTGCACGATGACCAAAAACCATTGCTTCTAAAAGTGAATTCGATGCCAAACGATTTGCGCCATGTAAACCTGTATTTGTACATTCACCAACAGCAAATAATCGATTAATGCTTGTTTCACCATCAAGATTTACTTCTATTCCGCCACATAAATAATGAGAAGCAGGAACAACGGGAACCAAATCTTTGAACATATCAAAACCTTCAGATTGACATTTTTCGTAAATATTCGGGAAATGTTCTAAGAAGGCTTCTTTTTCTAAATGACGACAATCAATATAGACATATTCATCGCCCGATTTTTTCATTTCGTTATCGATTGCTCTTGCCACAATATCTCTAGAAGCAAGTTCTTCTCGATCATCGTAAAGATGCATAAAAAGTTCACCTTTTTTATTTCTAAGTTTCGCACCAAAACCTCTTACAGCCTCAGAAATCAAAAATAGTTGTCCGTCTAGTTTACTATAAAATGCGGTCGGATGAAATTGGATAAATTGCATATTACTCACTTTTGCTTGCGCTCTTTTGGCTAATGCAATTCCGTCACCAGTTGCAATAATCGGATTTGTTGTGTTTTTGTAAACATGCCCACAACCACCAGTTGCAATTAAGGTTATTTTGGCTTGTACCTTTTCTACTTCTTTTGTTTTGATGTCTAAAATATAAGCACCAAAACAATTGATGTTATTTCTGTCAGGATTTTTACCTTCTAAATGATGTTCTGTAATCAGATCAACTGCGAAATGATGCGTCAATAGTTGAACATTCGGATATTTTGCAATTTCCTCTAAAAGTGCGCGTTCTATTTCTGCTCCAGTGATGTCTTTATGGTGAACGATTCTATTTTCGGTATGACCGCCTTCTCGACCTAAAGAAAGAATTCCGTCTTTTGTTTGATCAAAACGAACGCCCCAATTCATCATTTCTTCGAATCTGTCAGGACCTTCTTTTACCACGACTTCAACAGCTTCTCTTTTACATAAACCATCACCAGCACGAAGCGTATCTTCTATATGTTTATCGAAACTATCTTTTACAAAATCTGTAACAACAGCAACTCCACCTTGTGCGTATTTGGTGTTTGATTCATCTTCGTTGCCTTTGGTTACAATTTTTATTTTTACTTCTGGATGTCTTAAAGCGATTTTTAAGGCATAAGAAAGTCCAGAAATTCCAGAACCAATTACTAAAACGTCCTGCATTATTTTATTTTTTCTGATAAATCTAACATTCGATTAATCGAAGCTAAAGCTTTAACTCTTAATTCTTCTTCGATGTTGATTTCTGGTAATTCGTATTTCATACATAGATACAATTTCTCCATTGTGTTGAGTTTCATATAAAAACACTCGCTACAATGACAAGATTCGTCTTGTACCAATGCGGGAATTAATTTTTTATTAGGAGCTAATTTCTCCATTTCATGTAAAATTCCTTCTTCTGTTGCAACAATAAATTCCTCAGCTTCGTTCTCGACTACATAATCTAAAAGGCGAGAAGTAGAACCAATGAAATCTGCCATGCGTAAAACATCTTCTTGTGCTTCTGGATGAGCAATAAGTTTAGCGTATGGATGATCAACCATTTGTTGGGCAATTCTTTCTAAAGAAAATGCTTCATGAACCATACAAGCTCCGTCCCAAAGAATCATTTTTCTATCACAAACTTCGTTTAGGTAACGACCTAAATTTTTATCTGGAGCAAAAATAATTTCTTGTTCTTTTGGTAATGAATTGATGATGTGTTCTGCATTAGAAGAAGTAACAATAATATCAGATTCTGCTTTTACACCAGCATCACAATTGATGTAACTGACTACAATTGCATTTGGATATTGCGCTCTGAATTTTCTTAAATCTTCACCAGTACAAGAATCTGCAAGTGAACAACCTGCCGCAGTATCTGGTAAAACAACTTTTTTGGTTGGATTTAAAATTTTAGCAGCTTCAGCCATGAAATGTACACCACAAAAAACGATTAGATCGGCATCTGTTTTGGCAGCTGCTCTTGCTAGTTGTAAAGAATCTCCAAGGTAATCTGCAATATCTTGTATATCGCCAGTTTGGTAATAATGTGCTAAAATCACTGCGTTTTTTTCTTTTCGCATTTTATCGATTTCAGCAACTAAATCAATGCCTTCAGGTATTTTCATATCCATGAATCCTCTTTGATCTAGTTTTTCGGTAGCTTCTTGTAACGTATTCATAACCTCTAAATAATATCAAAAATACAAATAAAAAAAATGTCATTAAAAATTAGAGAAATCTTTAATGACATTTTATGATTTATTTTGAATGATTATTGATTAAAATCAACTTCATCCTCTTCTGGTTTATGATTCGGAGAACGATCTACTTGTGTTGATGGTTTATAATTATTATCTTCTCCGCCACCTTCTACAACATCGTCTTCTGTAAAGTTACCTGCTCCAAGACTACTATAAGAATGGAAACCTACGCGAGAACCACAATCCCATTTAGAATCAATATCTTCTGGTTTTTCGAATTTATCACTTTGTGTAACGCCGAATTTATTACCTTCTTTATAAACACTTTGCATATAATAAGCCCAAATAGGCAAAGCAGTGTTTGCACCTTGACCCAATGCTGTGCTACCAAAGTGAGCAAAACGATCTTCTGCACCAACCCAAACTCCAGTAACTAGATTTGGTGTAATTCCCATGAACCAACCATCAGAGTTTTCGTTGGTAGTTCCTGTTTTACCACCCATTTCTGCATTAATACCGTATTTTGTTCTTACCCATTTACCAGTTCCTCTATCAACTACACCTTTCATTAAATCGATCATGGTATAAGCAACATATTCATTTACAACTTCACGTGTTGTTGGTGTGAAATCTTTGATTACTTTCCCTTGTTTATCTTCTATTCTTAAAATTAATTCTGGTTTAATGTATATTCCACCATTTGCAAAAGCACTCATGGCACCAACCATTTCATAAACAGATAAATCTGCAGAACCAAGAGCAATTGTGTAATCTTTTATAATAGGCGATTCTACACCTAAATCACGACACATCTGAATTACAGGATCAACACCTGTTTGCATAATTAATCGTGCTGCTACAACATTTGTAGAGTAGGCAAGTGCTGTTCTAAGATCTTGTGAACCACCATATTTGCCATTTGCATTTCTAGGATTCCAATTTCCAGATAAGCGATCGTTCGAGATGACATTACAAGGTGTATATCCTAATTGGTTAATAGCTGTTGCATAAACAAATGGCTTAAAAGTAGAACCTACTTGTCTTCTTGCTTGTTTTACGTGATCGTATTTGAAATATTCCCAATCTATTCCACCGACCCAAGCTTTTATTGTTCCGTCTTTAGGATCCATCGACATCAAACCTGTTTGTAAAATGTGTTTATGGTAAATGATAGAATCCATTAAAGTTTTTCCTTTTTCGTATTTAACACCATCCCAAGTGAAGAACTTAATAGAATCTTTTGGTTTATTGAATTCTTTGATGATTTCTTCTTCAGAACTGCCTTTTTCTTTCATCAACTTATACAAGTCGGTTCTACGTATGGCTTGTAAGAAAATTCCCTGACGTTTTTTTTCATTAACACCATAAAAAGGTGCCATTTTACGTCCTCTTTGCTCCGCGAAAAATTGTTTTTGTAAAGTAGTTAAATGTCTTTTTACAGCAGCTTCTGCTAATCTTTGCATACGAGAATCTAAAGTAACATAAATCTTTAAACCGTCTTTATCAACATTGTATCTTTTTCCTGTTTCTTTTTCGTATTGATCTAACCAAGCATCGATTTCTTTACGAAGTGCTGTTTTGAAATATGCAGAATAGGTTTCATCGTTACGACTGATGTATTGACGATCTGTTTTTACCGCTTCACCTTTCACAGCTTCACCTTCTTCTCTAGAAATTTTGTTGTATTTCATCATTTGATCAATAACCAAATTTCTTTTTTCTTTAGAAACTTCTGGATATTTGATTGGATTGAAAGCGACAGGATTTTGAAACATAGAAACTAATGTTGCAGATTCAGCTAGATTCAAATCTTTTGTTTTTTTATTAAAATAAACCTTAGAAGCAGATTCAATTCCTTTCGCACCATAGATAAAATCAAATTTATTGAAATACATTGCGATGATTTCTTCTTTGGTGTATAATTTTTCTAATTGTACAGATGTAACCCATTCTTTCAATTTCTGAAAAACACGTTTCACAATGTTCGTAGAAGGATTAACGGTGTACAATTGTTTTGCTAACTGTTGTGTAATGGTAGAACCACCACCAGAATCACCTGCAGATGTTACGGCACGCATTGCTGCTCTTGCATCTACACCAGAATGCTCAAAGAAACGAACATCTTCTTTGGCTAAAAGAGCATCAACCAAATGAGGTGGTAAATCTTTGTAATCAATTGGTGTACGACGTTCTGTCTCGAAACGATCGAGTAAAACGCCGTCAGATGAAATGATATCAGAAGAAACATAAATGTCCGGATTTTCTAAATCTCTTACATTAGGTATTTCTCCTAACCAACCATTAGAAGTTGCCCAGAAAATTCCGATAACTCCTATAACGACAGATAAAAATCCTAACCAAAGTATTTTAATTGCTTTGGAAACTATGTTAGAATTTGATGACTTTTTTGCTGTTTTAGCAGAAGTCTTTTTTGGTGTTTGTTGTTCCATCAATCGTTTGTTTTATCAACAATTAAGCTAATATCTTTTAAACCTTTTAAATTATCAGTTCGCATTCCTTGCTTTACTGTTATTTTATAAGTTCCTGTATCTTTTAGAGGTAAATTTTCTCTAATCACAAGTACTTGTTCTTTAGAACTAAATCCTTTTCCTATCCAGCTTCCGTCCGGGTTTGCAATGTAATATTGCAAGGTGTCAGACATGCTGTTTCCTTTAGGATCTTTGATGTTGGTGAATAAATACAAATTACTGTATTCATAATCGTTCTGATTACGCAATAAGAAAGCCAAATTTACTTTGATGTCGGTTGTGTCGCTCACATGAAAACTAAAATCTTGTGGGACATCTTTTTTCCAACCTTCACTCAAATCTTTGTTGTCTTGATAGTAATGTTTTGATTCACAACTAAATATAATCAAAACAAGTGGTAAAACAAGACTAATCTTTTTTACGATTCTTTGGACCACGATTAAATTTCTTTTTTGGTTTCGAATTTTGTTGTTCACCTACTGTGTTCTGAACTTGTTCGTTCTGTGATTTTACCTGTTTTTCTTCCTTTTTTTGTGGATTTTGGACAGGATTATTGTTGTTATTTATATTATTTTGATTTGATTTATTCTTGTTATTCGGACGTTTTTTTCTTGGTTGATTTTGTTGGTTCTCAGGTTTATTTTGTTGATTATTCGTTTGGTTTTGATTGTTTTTTGGTTGTTGAGGCTTTCGCTCTCTACGGTTATTTGGATGATTATTTTGCCCTTGATTTTGGTTAGAATTTTCCTTGTTCTTAGGATTTCGAGATTTATTATTTCTCTTGTTTTTTCTTTCAAAACGTTCCAAAGAATCTTCACCAATAACATCTGTAAATGCAGGTTTTTTCTCTTCGGCATTTTTAGATAAATCTTCTAAAGAATCTAATTTTTTTGACTGTTTGTTTTGATTGATAAAGTTTTTTACATCATCTAAAGAAAATTTATACCACATAAAACTTCCTTCATCGTAAGTAAACCACATTTCTCGTTTGAAAACATCAATTTTAACACAATTAGCTAATCCATTAACGGTTAGTAGTTTAGTGTCTAATGTAGGGAAATCATTTAATGCATCTAAATAAGTATCTAACTCATAATTTAAACAACACTTTAATTTTCCACATTGACCAGCTAATTTTTGAGAATTGATAGAAAGTTGTTGATATCTCGCGGCAGCAGTACTTACTGATCTGAAATCAGTTAGCCAAGTAGAACAACACAATTCTCGTCCACAAGAACCGATTCCACCAACTTTAGCAGCTTCTTGTCGATAACCAATTTGTTTCATTTCTATTCGTACACCAAATTTACTTGCGTATTCTTTGATTAATTGACGAAAATCTACACGACCTTCTGCAGTGTAATAAAAGGTAACTTTTGCTCCATCACCTTGATATTCTACATCGCTAATCTTCATTTCGAGACCCAATTTTTTCGCAATAATCCTAGAATCGATCATTGTTTGAGTTTCTCTTTCTCTAAAAGAATGCCATGTTTCTATATCTTTTTGGTTGGCTTTTCTATAAACCTTTTTAGCATCTTCTATTTGATAAGAAAGTTGCTTTTTTTTCATTTGTATTCGAACCAGCTCTCCGGTAAGTGTAACAATCCCAATGTCATGACCAGGATTTCCTTCAACAGCAACGACATCGCCGATGCTTAATGCTATGTTATTTTCGTTTTTATAATATAATTTTCGATCGTTTTTGAATCGAATTTCTACAAAATCAAATTGCTTTTGACCGTTTGGTAATCTCATGTTAGATAACCAATCGAAAACGGTTAATTTACCACAACCGTCTACGCCACAAGCTCCATTGTTGTTACACCCTTTCGGGAGGCCACTTTTGGTTCCGCATGATCCACATCCCATATGACCTTATTTTTATAAATTATAGACAAAGGTAAGTAAATTTTGTTCGTGATTTACAGATAGTTTTTTTAGTAAGAAAAATTTAAGAATCAAAAACATCACGAAATTGAAAAGTTTCTTTCAGTCGAATTCCTTTTTCTGTTCGTTGTAAAGTTGCTAATTCGTTAGCGCAATCATGTTCAAAAAACAAATAATATTCATTTTCTACTGCTTCTTCTAAAAATTTTGCCTTTTCATCCACCGTAATTAGAGGTCTAGTATCAAATCCGATTACATAAATTAATGGAATATGACCAACTGTTGGAATGAGATCTGCAACGTAAACAATTTTTTTGCCTTTGTAAGTAATGATAGGTAACATTTGTTTTTCTGTATGTCCGTCAACAAATAAAATATCAAAGCCTAAAGGAGATTTTTCTAAACGATTCGAGTTTTGTGGTAAGTTGATGTGATTTAATTGCCCACTTTCTTGCAAGGGTAAAATGTTTTCTTTTAGAAAAGATGCTTTTTCTCTTGGATTAGGATTCACTGCCCAATCCCAATGATTTTCGTTAGTCCAAAATTTTGCGTTTTTGAATGATGGTTCTAAATATTCTTTTGTTTTATTAAATTGTATCGCGCCACCACAATGATCGAAATGTAGATGTGTTAAGAAAACATCTGTAATATCATCTCTATGAAAACCATGTTTTGCTAATGATTGATCTAAATTATATTCACCAAAAAGATAATAAAAACTAAAAAATTTCTCGTCTTGTTTGTTACCAATTCCTGTGTCTATTAAGATTAATCGTTCACCATCTTCGATCAAGAGGCAGCGCATTGCTAAATCGATTAAATTTTTTTCATCTGCAGGATTCGTTTTTTGCCAAATAGATTTTGGTACAATCCCAAACATTGCTCCGCCATCTAATTTAAAATTTCCAGTTTCTATCGAATAAAGTTTCATTTCTATGGTTTTGTTTCCTCAAAAATAAACCTTGTCAGTAGATAAAAAAAATAAAGCCACCTATAAAATAAGTGGCTTTTGTAGCATTTGTTTGAGATTATTTTTTAATGATTTTATTTGTGTTTGTAGAACCATCAATTAAAACTGTTTTTAAGATGTAAACACCTTTTGTTAAATGACCAAGATTCAATTTTTTGTTTGATGATCTGTAAACTTCTCGTCCTGTTAAATCATAAACAATATTATTTTTAATTTCTTTTTTAGAATCTATAATTAATTCGTTAATGAATGGATTTGGAGATACTTTTAATTCATTTTTAACGATTTGATTTTCATCAGTAGATAGATTTTCAACAACGAAATTTTGTGCGTAAAGTTTTGGAGAACCCTCTCGATTGTCTGACCATATTGCAATTGCTTGATCGTCTGTAGAGACAAAGTTTACATAAGATTTTACAGTTGATCCTGTGATCGTTTCGTTCGTTTTAATTTTTCCGTTTTCATCTAAACTGTATAAAATTAGAGAAGTTGGTTTTACACTTGCATCAATTTCGCTTTGTAATATAAATGTTGCTTGGTTATTTAGCGTACCGATGTCGCCAGTATGTATTAAATTGTTTTCACTTGTTGCAGGAATAATTTCTTTTGCACTTTCTCCGAAAAGTAATTCTCCTGTTTCAGCATCAAATTTTTGTGCAAATTCACCATTATAGGCTTGAAAGTTCTCAACTTTTTGATAAGTTGATAATCCCCAAATGTGATTATCTATTTTGGTGATGGTTAAAGCAATTTCATTGTAATTAGAATCACTGAAGTCAGCTCCATTTGCTCCCCAAGGTAAAGTTCCGTCAGAATTTATTCTTTGTAATTGTGCGTCAAATTTATCACCATTAATTCCACTTGCACTGATTCCGATATAGAAAACATCATTATCCATGAGTTTGTTATATCTTCTATTATAATATACGTAATCAGAATTTAGAATTTTTATTGGATTGTCCCAAACTGTGTCACCATCTTTCGTGAATCTTTGCGCGTAAGATCCGCCAGAAACTTGAAAACTAGTTTTACGAGCATTAAGAATGACTATAAATCCATCATCAGAATATTTTGCTAATTCACCTACACTTGTAAAGTTGAATCCTTCTTCTGGCGAAGAAATTACAATTGGTTCTTCCCATAATCTTTCTCCAGTTTCGTTATTAAGTTTTGTAATGTATCCTTTACCAGATTTGTAATATCCTACAATTACACCAGAATCTAAAGGTAAAACTTTGCCAAGCATTGCAGATGGTTCTAGTACAATTCCTTCTTCACCCCAAATATTTTCTCCTGTTTTAGAAATTTTATTTGTGTAACCTATGCCATCACCAGTTGCATAAAATACAACTACCAAATCATCATTAGAATCAACTGCCAAATCCATAACTTGTGTGTATGTGCTGAATTCTGCTTTTGTATTAAGAACAATTCCATTTTCTCCAAATAGTTTTTGCCCATCTTTATCTAATAATTGTACACGTCCTCTGTAATTGAATTCAGGATTTTCTTCCCAAAAAACAACATAAGTTTTTCCGTCAGAAGTTGTTGCTGTGTAGCTGCTCGATACTTGTAAAGAAGAAACTTCTAGATTAGTTTCTATATCAGGATTCCATTGTGCAGAAACGCTCGCGCCTAAAAGACCTAAAAATAAAATAAATTTTTTCATATTGTGTTACATGTTTTTTTCAAAGGAACACTTAATATTATTTTTAAAACTGAAAATCACCTACTAAACAACACTCAATTAGAAAAAATTACCACTCTTCTAACACTCTTTTTTATTTAAAGCATTAATAATAAATGTTTTATATTTTATTAAGGTATTGATGCAATTCTGTTTTGGTATTTGTTAAACCAAGTTTTTTGCGCAATCTAGTTCTAGAATTTTCTACAGATTTTACAGTGGTATTGGTAATTTCTGCAATCTCTTTTGAGCTGAGATTTAGTTTGATTAAAGAACAAAGTCTTTTTTCGTTTTGATTAAGTTCTGGATGAATTTTTTGCAGTTTCTCGAAAAACGATTCGTAAATATTTGTAAACCTTAGATTGAATTCTTCCCAAGCTGCAGAGCTCGAATTTCTATCTAATTTTTTGATGATTTGATTAATTTCTTGTTTAGACTCGTTTAGGGTTGTTGAATTGACAATTGTTTTTAAATCATCAATAATCGATTCGTACATTTCTTTTCGTTCTGCTTCTAAAATTGTCTTAGAAACCAATTCTTTATTTCTAAGCTCAAGATCCAATTTCAGTTCGTTTTCTCTTAAATTCGATAACTGATTGTTTAATTTTTGTTTGTCTAAATTGTTTTTGTATCGAATCAGAAAATAAATTAAAATAAAAGTCAAAATCAATAAAACAATGATTGTAGATAATAACCGCAACCGTTTTTCTTTATTCTCTAAAAGCAAGGTTTGTTCTTTTGTTTTATAATCAGCTTCTATTTTTACTTTTTCAACATTTACTGCTTTTTCTTCAATATTCAAACTGTCACGAACCAAATCATATTGCGAAAAATATTCGGCAGATTTTTTATAATTTCCAGATAATAAATATGATTGATAAAGATTTTTTAGGTTGGCTAAATTCTGAAAACTGTATTTTACTTTAGTAAATTCATTTGCTTTTTCTGCATTTATAATCGCTTTTTCTGCATTTTTCTGTTCTAAATAATATTCTGTTAAAGTTTGATAAAAATTAGAACGAATAGAAGGATCTTGTGTTTTTATTAAAAATTTTTCTGCTTTTGTGAAATATTCTAAAGCCAGATGTTGCTGATTTTTCTTACTGTAAATTTTCGCAATATTTGTATTTGTAACAATTGCCAATTGTAGGTTGTCAATTTTTCCTAAATGTCTGATACTTTCTTGATAGAAATACAAAGCCGAATCTATTTTTCCCCAATGATAATAAGTGTTTCCTATGTTGTTAAGCGATATTGCAGCTAATTCATTGTTTTTTGATTTTTGACTTTTTTTATAGATTTTTCTAAAAAGTTTTATCGCATCTTTCTTATTATTTAATCTCGCATTGATGATTGCTAATAGATTTTCTATTTTGTCAGCTTCCTCAGAATTTTGATTTTTATAAAAATCGTACGCCTTTAAATTGTAATCTAAAGAAAGATTAAATAAATCTAAATCGTAATAAATAGAAGCAGTTTGTTTATAAAAATTTGCTCTATCTGCTTCATTTTGAGAATTAGAAGAAAGGTAATCAGCAGAATCTATGTATTTTTTGCAATTTGTCCAATTGTCATATTTTAAATGATCTGCTTTTTGTAATAATTCATTTATTTTTTGTGTAGATGAAATTGATTCTACATTTTGACTGAACAAAAAAGAATTAAAAAATAAAACGAAAATCAATAAAGTACGCATCATTTAGTTAAATAATCAATAAAAAAATAAATGATTTTGAGGTTTTGAGAATCGAAAATTAAAACTTTTCTTTCGATTTAATCAATAAAATAGAGAATTCTTACAAAATCTCATCAAAATATGGGTTTAAGGTCTTAATTTTGTCCAAATTTATAATTGAAATGTCGAAAGAAGTTCGTGTAAGATTTGCGCCAAGTCCAACAGGACCATTGCATATCGGAGGTGTTAGAACAGCACTTTTTAATTACTTGTTCGCAAAACATCATAACGGAAAATTTATTTTAAGAATAGAGGATACCGATCAAACAAGATTTGTAGAAGGTGCAGAAAATTACATCATAGATTCGTTGAAATGGTTAAATCTTCTACCAGACGAAGGTTTAGGTTTTGGTGGTGAATTTGGTTCTTACAAACAATCAGAACGTAAAGAAATTTACCAAGAATATATTCAAGAACTTTTGGCGAAAGGTAAGGCTTATTATGCTTTTGATACAGCAGAAGAATTAGATGCTTTACGCGAAAAAGCAGAAGAAACAAAAGAGCCTTTTATTTATAATTGGTCAACAAGAAATCAATTAAAAAATTCATTAGCATTAAGTTCTGATGAAGTGAATAATTTGCTTGCTAACGAAACACCTTATGTTGTTCGATTCAAAATAGAAGAAGACCGAACAATTTTATTAGATGATTTGATTCGTGGCAAAATTACCATCGATACGAATACTTTAGATGATAAAGTTTTGTTTAAATCTGACGGAATGCCAACTTATCATTTGGCTAATATTGTGGATGATCATTTGATGGAAATTACGCATGTTATTCGTGGGGAAGAATGGTTGCCTTCTATGGCTTTGCACGAATTGTTATATGAAGCTTATGGCTGGGAAGCTCCTCGATTTGCTCATTTACCATTGATTTTAAAACCAGAAGGAAAAGGTAAATTGAGTAAACGTGACGGCGATAAACATGGTTTTCCTGTTTTTCCATTAGAATGGAAAACCGAGGAAGGAACTGCAAAAGGATATCGTGAAGAAGGATATTTACCGGAAGCTGTCATCAATATGTTGGCATTGTTGGGCTGGAATCCAGGAAATGATCAAGAAATTTTAACGATTGACGAACTGATTCAGTTATTTAGTTTAGAGAAAGTTTCTAAATCTGGCGCACGTTTTTCTCCAGATAAATCTGTTTGGTTTAATCATCAATACATTCAACAAAAAACATCAAAAGAATTATTAAACTCTTTTAACGAAGTTTTAGTTGCAAAAAATATTGATGCTTCTGATGAATTGAAAATCAAAGTGATTTCGTTATTAAAAGAGCGTGCGAATTTTGTGAAAGATATTGCCGATCAAGGATTATTTTTCTTTGTTGCGCCAACAGAATATGATGAAAAAGCGATTAAAAAAGCTTGGAAAGATGATTCTAAAGAAATTTTAGAGAGTTTCATTAATAAATTAAACGAAACAAATTTTAGTGCTGATGCATTACATGACGCAATGCAAAGTTTTGTAGAAGAACAAGCAATTGGTTTTGGTAAAATAGGAATGCCATTGAGATTGTCTTTGGTTGGTACATTGCAAGGTCCAGATGTTCCAGTTATTATGGAGGTTTTGGGTAAAGATGAAACAATCAAAAGAATCAATAATTTGATTCAAAATCAAGCTTGATCATAATTTATATATTAAAAAACGCCAATGAAATTTCATTGGCGTTTTTTTATCCTAACAAGATTATTATTCATTCTCTTCTGTTTCTTCTTCGTAATACTGAAATAGAAAGTTGTTGTAAGGAAAACGTTGCGTATGAATTGTCTTAACTTCTTCATAAACAGTTTTTCTTAATTCTTCCATGTTTTCTTTTTCTGTGGCAGAAATAAATAAAGTTGGATAAGGTGTTTTTGCCATCCAAGTTCTTTTCCAATGATCTAAAGAATAATTCTCGAAATTCATTTCAGACAAATCATCTTCATCTTTTTTAATGTAAGAAAAATTATCAATTTTATTGAAAACCATAATTGTCGGTTTTTCTTTAGAATCGATTTCGTCCAAAATAACATTTACAGAATCTACATGATCCGCAAAACTTGGATGAGAAATATCTGCAACATGAATTAATAAATCTGCTTCTCGAACTTCGTCTAAAGTAGATTTAAAAGATTCTACTAATTGGGTTGGTAATTTTCTAATGAATCCAACTGTATCGGTTAACAAAAATGGTAAATTACCAACAACAACTTTACGAACTGTTGTGTCTAAGGTTGCGAATAATTTATTTTCTGCAAAAACGTCAGATTTACTCAAAACATTCATCAAAGTCGATTTACCAACATTGGTATAACCCACCAAAGCAACTCTTACCATTGCTCCACGATTGGTTCTTTGGGTTGCCATTTGTTTATCGATTGTTTTCAGTTTGTCTTTCAGTAAAGTGATGCGATCTCTAATAATACGTCTATCGGTTTCGATTTCTGTTTCACCAGGTCCACGCATTCCGATCCCACCGCGTTGACGTTCTAAGTGAGTCCACATTCTGGTTAGACGAGGTAAAAGGTATTGATATTGAGCTAATTCTACTTGTGTTCTAGCATAAGAGGTTTGCGCTCTTTGCGCAAAAATATCCAAGATAAGTTGTGTTCGATCAATGATTTTCTTTTCAACAACTTTTTCTATATTTTTTAACTGAGAAGGTGTCAATTCATCATCAAATATCACTGTGTCGATAGAATGTTCGTCAACATAATTTTTGATTTCTTCTAACTTTCCACTTCCTACAAAAAACTTAGAATCTGGTCGATCTAATTTTTGAGTAAATCGTTGAGCAACTTCAGCTCCAGCTGTATAAGCAAGAAACTGTAACTCGTCCATATATTCAGTAAGTTTTTCTTCTGTTTGTTCGCGTGTGATCAGTCCGACTAAGACAACTTTCTCGTATTGTACTTCTTTTTTTTCTAACATGTAAATTGTTAAGACTATAAATTATGATGTAAAATTATAAATAAGTTGGCGATTAATACCAACAATTTTTGTTCCTAAAATACAGTTTATGACTTTGTAATGATTTTTTTGTTTCTTAATTATTCCTAATAAAAACTTATATTTACTTTATAAGAATCAGAAAGTATGTATATTTCTTTTGGGGTTTTAGTGCTTATTTTATTGATTATTTTGGTCGCTTTTATCATTACGTTTTCCAAGATAAGCAGCTTAAATAATCGTTTGAAAAAACTAGAACAACCGAATCGATTTTCTGAGGTTCGTTTACCAACAACTTCTCAAACAAAAATTAAAGATCCAATTATCGATCGCCCAAAAGAAGAAACCTTGTTGGAAAGTTTAAAAGAAGAATTTATTCCGCCAGTTTCACTTCCAGCCAAAAATCAAAATTTAGAAAAATCGACCAGTTTTTTGAAAGATAATTTCTTAACGATTGTTGGAATTGTCACCTTTGTTTTAGGAGTTGGTTATTTTATAAAATACGCAATAGATCAAGATTGGATTTCAGAAACTATGCGGATTTTTATTAGTTTAATCGTTGGTTTTGTTTTGATTTTTTTAGCGCATCGTTTGAAAAATCAAAACCGTGTTTTTTCTTCTATTCTTGCTGGCGGCGGATTGAGTATTCTTTACATTTCTATTTTGTTTGCTTTTAGAGAATATCAGTTAATCGGTCAGAATTTTACTTTTATTTTATTGGTTTTTGTGACGTTGTTAGCTATTGTTTTATCGTTTTTATATGATCGGGTAGAATTGTCTGTTCTCTCTTTTGTTGGTGCTTTTGCAGCGCCAATTATGATTAGTTCTGGCGAAAGCAATTATCCGTTTTTATTTACTTACCTATTGATTTTAAACTTAGCTAATCTTTTTATTTATTATAGAAAATCTTGGAGGATTTTATTGTTTATCAATTTTTTACTGACGTTTGTTTTTGTATTTAATTGGGCAAATGTAGAAAATCAAAATCGTTGGTTACAAACGGTATTTTTCGGTCTGATTTTCTTAGAGTTTTTAGTTTTAAGTTTAGTTGATTTTATCAAGAAAAAAGAATTTGAAACAATTCATAGTTTTCTATTCTTGTCAAATCAATTATTAACATTAATTGCAATTTGTATTATTTATCCAAATCAAGAATTTTGGATTTGTTTGGTTTTTGCAATTTTCAATGGTTTAATGTTTGGTTTTCTTTCGCAGAAAGAAAAAAATCTATTGACACAAAATCTTCAAATTGTAACGATTTCTTTATTAATTCTTGCAATTCCGTTCGAGTTTGGAGTTTCTACTTTATCAGTTATTTGGTCAATTTTTACCAGTATTTTGGTATTTCTTTGGTACAAAAGTCATCAAAAAATTTATTTTTACTTTTTCCTTTTGGTAAGTTTTTGTGCGTTTTTTAGTTTGGTTATTAATTGGTTTCAGTTTTACACGAGCTTTCACGAAACAAAATCGTGGTTTCATCGTTCGTTTATAACCAATTTATTTTGTTTGGCTTCTCTGTTAATTAATATTCAATTACTCAAAAGAAGTCCAGATTTTAAGCTAGAATCATTTATCAAAATTCCGCAAAACAACATCAAAACGGTTTATTCTGTTTTTACGATTTTCACGATTTATGTGAGTTTTCTGTTAGAAGTAAATTTCCACAATCCAATGCAGTTAAATAATCCAATGTATTTTTCTGTGTTATGGAATTTTACGTTGTTTTATTTGATGTTTATTCTCATTTTACGTTCGATTATCAACATCAATCATCAAATTCAGTTTTATTTAACGCTGGTCGGAATTTTGTTGGCAGGTTTGTATCCGATTATTTTTAGATTCGGAAATTTCATTCAAAATGATAAAATTTCAACCACAAATTTCTGGTTTTATGCTCTTTATCTTTTACCAACAATTTACTTTTTTGTGAGTTTAATTGTCCAATCAAGATTTAAAAAATATTTCGAGCTGAAATTCACACAATGGTTTTTATTGGTGATTGGTATGACGATTTTATCGTTCGAGTTTTATAATATTTATTTGTTGATAAATTTTAACGATCATTTTGAGCAACAAATGTTTCTGAGATTAAGAAGCAATTACAATCTAATTATTTTACCAATTATTTGGGTTCTGATTGCTTTTGTATTGATTTATTTTGGTCTGAAAAGAGCACTCAATCAATTACCAATTATGGCGTTTACTATTTTAGTTTTAATCATCCTAAAACTCTATTTGTTTGATGTTTGGCAAATGGATAATCTTTCTAGAATTATTGCGTTTTTGGTTTTAGGTATATTGATTTTGATTATTTCTTTTACTTATCAACGACTAAAAACTGTTCTAATACAAATGATTGATGTAAAAGATGAAGATAATTCTAATTAATTTCGATTGATGTTTTTGAATTATTTTCAATCAGATTCAACGCTTTTTTTAGGATTGGATCACGATCTTTTAAAATATCTGCCTTTGTTGGTTTTACTTCATATTCTGGTATTTTTCCATGACCATTAATTTCATTATAAAGTGTATTTGGTTTTACACTCATCAATCCTAATTGAAATTTTAATTTAGAATTTGGTAAGGTGAAAACAGGCAATTGTCCTGCGACCGTTCCGTTGTAATTTCCGCCAGATTCTTCGCCTATAAAAATTGCATTTGTGTATTGATCGAGCATCGAAATTAGGATAGAAGTTGCCGAAAAAGAGCCGCCATTCATCAAAACATAAATATTTCCTTTGAAATTATTATCTTTTGCAGCTTTGGGTTTTGATGAGAAAATTTTGTAATAATAATTTCCATCTTCTGCTTTTTTGGTGTTAAAAATAGAACTAACAGATAAACTCGACCAAGCTGGAAAACCGACAATCTTAGCTAAAAAAGGTAAATTACGAGGATAATTTTTTGCTAAACTTGTTTTAGATGTAACTTTTGTTTTTTGTGTAAAAGCCATCGTAGAATCTTGTAAATAAGTATATAATTCTTGCGCGTCTTTAAGATAACCACCGCCATTATTTCTCAGATCTAAAATCAAATCTTTTACTTGGTGATCTTCTATGTTTTGAAAAATTTCTTGATAAGCTTTTTTAGGAAAACCTTTGGTGAAATTGCGAACTTTTAGTTGTGCAATTGTACTGTCTTGCGTCGGATAAGACAATTCTATGGCGTATTTTTTTGACTCTCTGTCAAAACCATAATTTTTATTTTTCAGCTTATTGATTTTTAATTCTTGCTTCGTTAATTTCGGTTGTGTTGCGCTGTCTTTTTTCTCGATTTTTTCTTTTGGTTTATCATCAATATTTTTACGATAAACAGTTTTTTTAATAATCGAATCGTTTATTAGAAATTCTAAAGTAATCGAATCCTGAAGTCCGTGATCTAATGAATAATAATTGGCAAATTTTCTCGCCATCATTTGATCTATAAATGTTGTATTGAAACCATCAGAATATTCTAGTTTTCTATATTTTTTGTATAAACCATCGATTGAATTATCGTTTATTTTATAAATTTTTTGTCCGATAGGAATTGTTTTATCATCAGAATTATTCTTAGAAATGTACAATTCATTTGGTGTAAACTGAAAAGTAAATTGCGAAAAAGTACCTTTTGTTTTGCTTAAAGCTTTGGTTTCTTTTTTAGTATATTTTTTTTGCGGTGCAAAGAAACCATTATGACCTTGTTTTATCTCGCCCAACAATGGATCTAATTTGTAATAAAATTCGATGGGTTTTAATGGTTGATGAATACTAGCTTTTACACTGTCAAATTTCTTTTTCAGATTAACTTCTGTAATGAACCAATCCAAATCTGGTTGATTGTTAATTAATTTTTTATAAACGTAATCAATATCAGATTTTAATTCATCAACAGCAATTTTCTTTTCTAATTGTGCATTGTGTTTTTCGACAGAATAACAAGAAAAAAACGTGATAAGAAAAAGAATGATCAAACAGAATTTTTGCATAAATTTTAGATCAGATTATTGTTTTGTAGATTTTAGGTGATAAGTGTAAGTCGAATTCATTTGAATGTTTGCCGAACTAGAAGTTAACCTCATGTTCATCGGTCCTTTCATGCTCGAAGTTGTAATGTTGTGATCGTCTAAGTTAACCGTCAAAGTACCTTTTAAATCGTATTTTTCTATTTCTAAATTAAAATCTCCAATTTCATGTTTACCATTTTTGGTTGTCATAAAAATATCAAAATAAGCTAAATTATTTTCAATCTTTTTTAAGGTATAAGCTGCATCTATAATAATGTTAAGATTTGTTCCGTTTGGTAAAGGAAGATCAAGGTTGTTGGTTGTATGATTCGTTTGTCCGATAGAAAAGCTGTCTGTTGGGTAAGCAATTAAATTTTCTATACTTTTAAAAATCGCTTGAAACATTTGTTGATATTCTTCTGGACCTTCGTAATCTTTTATTTTTCTTCCATTTTTAGTATCAACACCATTTATTTTCACCTTGTACAAAGGTTGATATGTTTGGTCATTTACTTCATCATTTTTTTTCCCGTCTATGTAGTTTTCCATGCCTATTTTTTCGTAAGAAATCACAAAAGGTGTTTCGTCTTGTGCGTTTTTAGCTTTAGAAACCGTTTTTAGAATCAAATCCATTTTATTTTTCATCAAAAAAGTTTTCTTCTCTTTGTTTGGCGTGTTTTTGGCCTCAACATCCATGCTGATGTCGGTTTCAGTTTTTGTATCTAAAATATAAGTTGAATTCGGTTTTAATTGCAAATCAAATTTAAACGTTGTTTGACTGAAAACATTGATTGTCAACAATTGTAAAATGGTAAGAATGACTATTTTTTTCATGGTTTTGATTTATGATTTAACTTCTTGATAAAACTGCTCAATAAAATTTTCCATGTATTGATGACGTTCTGAAGCAATTTTTTTAGCTGTATTGGTATTCATTAAGTCTTTTAACTTGAATAATTTATCGTAAAAATGTTGCACGCTAGATGCATTTTTTGACTGATCATATGGATTGTATAAAATGTTATTTGCGCTTCCGCCGTAAGCAAAACAACGTGCAATGCCAACTGCACCAATTGCATCTAAGCGATCTGCGTCTTGCACAATTTCTGCCTCGATTGTCGTTGGTTTATTTCCTTTGCTAAAAGAAACTTGCGAAACAATTTCGATCACGCGATCAATTGTTTCATTTTCAACATGAATCGAACTTAAAAAATCTCGAATTAATTCTTCAGATTTGTCAATACCGTTATGTAATTTATAATCGCCAATATCGTGTGTCCAAGCAGCTAATTCGACCAGAAATTCATCAGCATTTTCTTGTTCTAAAATTTTTTTTGCATTGGTCACAACTCGTTCAATATGAAAATAATCGTGTCCAGTTCCTTCTTCTAAGAAAGTCGATTTTATGTGGTTTTTAGTTTGTTCTAAAATTAATTTTTTGTCCATTTTAAATTATTTGGGGTTTGATTTTCTTAACAACGAAAAGACTCTAAGCAAAAATAAAAGTCATTAAAAGGATAGCCAAACAAAATTTAGGTAAAAATATAAATAAAAAACAGTATCTTTGCACCTCAAAATTTTGTAAAACGGGACGAGTTCCCATAACAATTAGTTATTTATGGCTACAAGAATTAGATTACAAAGACATGGTAGAAAAGGAAAACCATTCTTTCACATCGTAGTTGCTGACTCAAGAGCAAAACGTGATGGACGTTTCATCGAAAAATTAGGAACTTACAATCCGATCACAAATCCTGCAACAATTGAATTGAATGTTGATTCTGCTGTAAAATGGTTACAAACTGGTGCTGAGCCAAGTAACACAGCAAAAGCAATTTTATCTTACAAAGGTGCTTACATGAAAAAACACTTATTAGGAGGTGTTGCTAAAGGAGCATTCAACGAAGAAGAAGCAGAAAACAAATTTGCTGCATGGTTAGAATCTAAAGAAGCAAAAGTACAATCTAAAAAAGATGGTTTAGTACAAACTGCTGCTGATGCTAAAAAAGCTGCTTTAGAAGCAGAAAAAGCAGTAAACGAAGCTCGTGAAAAAGCTGCTGCTGAAGCTGAGGCTGCTGCAACTGAAGAAGTTGTAGAAGAAACTCCTGCTACAGAAGAAGCTGCATCTGAGGAAGCATCTGAAGAGACTGCAGAATAATTTAGGTCATCAAAAAAACTATCTGTTTATGAATATTAATGAGTGTTATTATTTAGGTAAAGTTACTAAAAAACACGGTTTTAAAGGAAACGTTATTATTCATTTAGATACAGATGAACCCGAATTGTATCATACATTGGAATCAGTTTTCATTGAACAGAATGGAAAACTGATTCCATTTTTTTTAGAATTTTCTCAGACTTATCAAGGTGATAAACTTTTGGTGAAATTTGAGGATATCGAAGGAGATGAGGTTGATAGTTTAATCAATCGTTCGCTTTATTTACCTTTAACTACTTTACCCAAATTAGAAGGAACTTCTTTTTATTATCATGAGATTATTGGGTTTACAATTTACGATCAGACCAATACAGAAATTGGCATCATAAAAGCAGTAAACGATTCTGCTGCACAAGCTTATTTTGAGGTTGATGTTGATGGAAAAGAAATTTTGATTCCGATGATCGATCAATGGATTTTAGAAGTTGATAGAGAAAATAGAGCCATCTTAGTAGAAATACCAGACGGCTTATTAGAAATTTATTTGGGTTAACTCTTAAAGATTAATCATTCTTTTTTGTTGATTTTTTACTTTTCTCATCCAATAGATAATCACAACTGTACCAATTACAGAAGGTAAAATCCAACTATAAATATTTCCTATTCTCATTCCTGCAACAATAAATGCTGTGATTGATGCAATCAAAGCTCCAATCATTTTACCAATGTGTTTTATTAACCAAAGTTTCGATTGGTTGTTTACATTTTTATAAAATTGTAAATCTTTAAAACTCATCCATAACCCAATTCCTCCAAAGAAAATTAATAAGATTGCATTATTTGTTTTTTGAATCATTAATAATATTCCTAAAATAGTCATCAAAGTCGAGATGATTAACATGCTAATTGACATCAACTTATCAAGACGAATAGTTTTAGTATTGACTTCTTTTTTATAGTTCAACATTCGATTTCCAGAAACAACAAGATAAATGGTGAATAAGCCAATTAGGAATAAAAAAATGTTGTAATGACCAGGAAAACAACAAACAAAAAGACTGATGATAGAGCTAATCAACATACCGTAAGAAAAAGCTTTACCTGATTTTTTATGTAAAGACGATCCTTTGGTACTAATCATGCCTAAGATACCAGAAATTAGTCCGATTCCGCCGAAAAATGCGTGAATGTAAATGATTGTTTTGATGAATGTTTCCATTGTTTTAGTAAATTTTATAAACCAAAATTCGTTCAAACAATAGAGGTTAACAAACAAAAAAAATTAAGTTGTATGAAAATTTAGCTGAATGGTATAAAATGAAAACTCAATTGTTTTTTAGACACAAATAGACTTATTATTTATTTTTAATTAATATACTTCCTTGGTATATTTCTACATCACTCAATTTTATTATATACCAAACAGAACTTGTTGGAATTTTATTACCTGAAGGGGATTTTCCATTCCAAGGAAGAATATCCTTTGTGAGTCCTTTTATAATCGTTCGTCCTTCTCTGTCAAATATTTGTAGAAAAGCATTTGGATAATCTTTTCGTATGTTACTAATATCCCAATAATCGTTATATCCATCTTGATTTGGAGTAATTACATTAGGGATAGAAAATAATTTGTATGAAATAGCACCTGTAAAACATGATTTAGCATCTATTCTCCTTACCCATATTGTGTAAGTTTGATTTTCTAATCCATTGAATTCATTCGATTTTTGCCAATAAATAGCATCTAACGAATATTCATATTCTCCTTCGAGCGGATTTACCAAAACTTTCAACTTATTCCCTACTGCAACAATTTGGACGATAGAATGATTTGGAGCATATTTAACGTTTATTATTTCTGTAAACTCACATCCACTATCATAAACTAATTTGACTTTATATTCTCCTGGTATTGTTATATTGATGGTAAGAGAATTTACATCTTGATTTTGATCAACAGGATTTATGTTTAACCATTCTATTGATTTATATTTATTAGGAACTGATAACGAAACGATTTCTCCTTCACATATTTCGTATTCTTTTAGAAAATCATACGATTGATTAACAACTAGAGAAAGTTCTATTTTACTTATAGAAAAACACTGTTTAGCATTGGTTGTTCTTACATAATATATCTCACTTTTATTAAGCGTCTGAGAAGGGTTTATTGGATTTGTATTATTTTTTGCATCAACTTCAGTTTTAAAAAAACTAAAATTTGGAGAATTATCATCGTTATTAATCTCAAAATTAAAATCCGAAAGATCAATAGAAAAAGGTAAATTATCGGATAAAATACAATATTCTTTTTTTAAATTATTCACAATAGGTTTTTTAATGACATTAATTTCTACTGGCAAAATTTCAAGATAATTGGTTTTATCATCTGAGATTCGAATATAAATAAATTGTTTATAAGGTTGAGTTGTATGGTAAGTATTCGTTAGAATAGCATTTTGATTTTTTTCAGCATCTTCTTTGGTTTCATGAATGGTAATTTTATAATTGATGGCTTCATGTAATCCAGCAGCTCCCCACCACTCATCAGAGGAATCATACCCGTTATTAGATTTATTAATTACTCTTTCATAAGAAAAGTTTTCTAAATTAATTTCAAATAGAAAATTTGGATTTGCTGCAAATAATTTTCCATATTCTGCAGCTAAACCATAGATGCTTGGATATCCTCGACCAACTTCTTCATGACTTAAGTATTGATTATCATTATCTAAAGTTACTTTTAATAAATAGGTGTCTCCAAAAGCTTCATGCCACGCAATAAACATATAATCTTCTATCATCACAAAATCTCCTGCCGGTGCACCAAGATCAAACTCTTTCCATAAATAAAAAGTTGTAAGATCATCTGCATCGGCTCTGAAAACTTTACGACTTTGCACGCCCACATACAAATTATCTTGATTATCAAACGACAAAGCAATATTTGTGTTGGAAAAATAAGGATCTATATCTGGTAGAGATTTACCTATATCGATAATAAATGTATATGTACAAGTATTAGGATCAAGCTTATAAAGTTGGTTTCCATTTAATGTTACAAAAATCTCCTTTTTACTATTTATTGCAATATCATAAAAACGATTACTAAAAGAATCATTTATACAAACAGGAACTTCTCTTCTAGTATTACTAAAAACATCAACAATTTTCGTAACGCCTCCATATACTCTGGTTAAATATATCTCAGGAGAGTTTACATTACTAAAAGTTTTATCGATACCCCATTCTTTAATATAATTAAGATCAACTTCAACTAAACCATTATCATTTTCATCACAAATTTCATAAGAAAGGATATTTTCTTGACTAAAAAGAATTATAGGAAGAAAACTAAAAATAATGTAGAAAAATTTATACATTAGAAAGATTTGTTTTTTTTGTAAAACTAAGGGAAATCATTGAGTTTTCTTTTCTCTATTCCTTATTGATGATATATTTTAAAATATTCAGGATGTTAATTAAAAGAAATTTAATGAGAAAAATTTCTTCATATCCTTGATTATTAATCTACTCTAAATTACTGATTTTTTGTAAATTTGCAATCCTTAATCTTATATGTAGATGGAAGAAGAGAAAAAATCTCTCAATTTTATTGAGCAAATTATAGAAGATGATTTAGCGAATGGTTTGAGTCAAGACAAACTTCGTTTTCGTTTTCCACCAGAACCGAATGGTTATTTACACATTGGTCATGCAAAAGCTATTTGCCTAAACTTTGGTTTGGGACAGAAATACAATGCGCCAGTTAATTTACGTTTTGATGATACAAATCCAGACAAAGAAGAGCAGGAATATGTAGATTCTATACGCGAAGATGTAAAATGGTTGGGTTTTGATTGGGCAGAAGAACGTTATGCATCAGATTATTTCCAACAATTATACGATTGGGCAATCCAAATGATTAAAGAAGGAAAAGCGTATGTTGATGACCAAACTTCTGAAGTGATTAATGAACAACGTAAAAATCCAGGTGAACCAGGAATAGAATCTCCTTATAGAAATCGTCCAATTGAAGAAAGTTTGACTTTGTTCGAGAAAATGAGAAATGGAGAATTCCCAGAAGGATCTCATGTTTTGAGAGCAAAAGTTAATATGACTTCTCCAAATATGAATATGCGAGATCCTGTGATGTATAGAATTTTGAATCGTCCACATCATAGAACAGGAACCGAATGGAAAATCTATCCAATGTACGATTGGACACATGGTGAATCGGATTATATCGAAGGAATTTCACATTCTTTGTGTTCATTGGAATTCAAAAATCATCGTGATTTGTACGAATGGTATTTGAATCAAGTTGAGATAGAAAATCAAGACAATAAACCAAAACAAAGAGAATTTGCTAGAGGAAATGTTTCGTACATGATTACCTCAAAACGTAAATTATTAAAATTGGTTAATGATAAAGTTGTAACTGGTTGGGACGATCCTCGTATGCCGACTATCTCTGGTTTACGTAGAAGAGGTTACACGCCAGAAGCGATTAAAACATTTTGGGATAAAGCAGGTATTGCAAAACGCGACAATGTGATGGAAATTTCTTTGTTAGAGTTTGCTATTCGTGATCATCTAAACAAAATTGCACCTCGTGTGATGGCGGTTATTGATCCTGTGAAAGTAGTGATTGAAAATTATCCAGAAAATCAAGTAGAAGAATTAGAACTAGAAAACAATCCAGAAGATGAAAATTCGGGTTCTAGAAAAGTTCCGTTTACAAGAGAAATTTACATAGAACGTGAAGATTTTATGGAAGAAGCTCCAAAGAAATTTTTCCGTTTATCTTTAGGTAATGAAGTTCGTTTGAAAGGTGCTTATATTATTAAGGCAGAAAGAGTAGAAAAGGATGCTGATGGTAATATTACCACAATTTTTGCAACTTACGATGTAGATACTAAATCGGGTAGTGGAACAGAAGCGTCGAAACGTAAAGTAAAAGGAACGTTGCATTGGGTTTCTGCAACCGAAAACATTCCGATAGAAGTTCGTTTATACGATCGTTTATTTACGGTAGAATCACCAGATGCAGAAAAAGAAGTTGATTTTCTACAATACATCAATCCAAATTCTCTTGAGGTTAAGCAAGGTTTTGCAGAACCAGCTTTAAAAGAAGTAAAAGTTGAAGATAAATTTCAGTTTCAACGAGTTGGCTATTTTGCATTAGATCGAGATTCGGATACAGAAAAATTGGTTTTTAATAGAACTGTTACTTTAAAAGATGCTTGGGCAAAAGCAAATAAATAATAAATTTTTTGATTAAATATTTAAAACCGTTTCAATGATTATTTTGAAGCGGTTTTTTTATTTGTTTTCATTATCTTTATGAAAACCAACTAGATGAAAGCCTATAATCAAGAAAAAAATACCATAAAAAATTGGGCAGAGGATGACCGTCCAAGAGAAAAATTAGCACTAAAAGGAAAGGCTTCTTTGTCTGATGCAGAACTTTTGGCAATTATTATGGGAAGCGGAAATCGAGAAGATTCTGCGGTAGAATTAGCAAAGAAAATTTTAAAAGGAGTTGATAATAATTGGAATGAATTGGCTAAAAATAACATTACAGATTTGTGTAAATATAAAGGAGTAGGTGAGGCAAAAGCAATTTCTATTATTACAGCTTTAGAAATTGGTAGGAGAAGAAATGCCCAAGAAATTTTAGAGCGTCCAAAGATAACTTCGAGTTCTGATGCCTATCGTATTTTACAGCAAGTTTTGGCAGATTTACCTAATGAAGAATTTTGGGTTTTGTACCTCAATCAAGGGAATCGAGTAATCAAATTAGAGCAAATTAGTCGAGGTGGAATTTCTCAAACTTCGGTTGATGTAAGAATTGTGATGAAGAAAGGACTAGAATTAATGGCAACTGCTATGATTTTGGCTCATAATCATCCTTCTGGGAATTTACAAGCTAGCCAGGCCGATATTAATTTGACAAAAAAACTAAAAGAAGCCGGTAATTTTTTAGATATTCAGATTCTGGATCATTTAATTGTTGCTCAGAAATCTTTTTACAGTTTTGCTGATGATGGTTTGATTTAAGCAATTGTATTTTTAACTAATTTTAATTCTTTGATAAATAAAATGCAGTAAATCAATAAAATAAAAATTCCTTCTAAAGAATATTTCAATAAATCAAAAGTAAAGTTTTTTGTTGCCCAAAAATGTAAGCCAATTATCAGAAGAATGAATAATAAACTTTTTATCAAGAAAGTTTTGAAACCTTTTTGCTCGAAAGTTGAAAGAGATTCTTTTGCATAAAACATAACGAGCATCAAGATATAAGTAATTAATGATATAATGGCAGAAGATTGATAACCAAATTTTGGAACAAAAAAGTAATTAAGTAAACAGTTTACGATAAAACATAAGCCCAAAGCCAAAAGAATGTATCGAAGTTGATTGGCAAATTTTAATTTATTTTCTACAAAAATCACCAAACCATATAAATAAGCTCCGACAAAAACATAAGGCATAATTTGGTAACCGACCCTAAAATTTTCACCTAAAAGTAAATCTGCAATGGGTTTAGAGAACAAAGAAGCCAGAAAAACAAATGGAATACCAACGATAAGAAAAGCGAAAACATAACGTTTAAGAAGTTCGTTAGAATTGGCAAAATCGTAGGTTAATTTGTGATTCATTGTTGGATTTATTGCATTGAAAAAAACAAAAATTAATGCGGTAATTCCGATCTGAGATAAATCAAAAACTTTCGTGTAAATTCCGACATTTTCTATGGTGTCGTAATAAGCAATAAAATAACGATCAAACGATTTTATCAACATCAAAAGTAAACTCATAAACAAGGTTGCTGAACCATAATTAAAGAAAATTTTTATCCATCTTTTCGATACTAATTTTATAGATAATTGTCTGATTTTTTTCTGTTTGATAAGATAAATTATGATACAAAAAAGAAGTAAACTATCAATAACAATAGAACTGAGTAGCATTGCGCTGATGTCTTGATTGTAAACAAAAGCCATTATACATAAGACTCCAAAGCTAAGACTAACTTGTAAAATCAATAAAAAATTATATAATTTAGAAAAAGATTTGATGCGAATCAAGATGAGAAATAAACCTAAAAGTTCTTTAATCGTGAAATGTAAAAATGCCAAGATTAATAGATTTTTTAATAGAATTGGATCATGATAAATAGAAATTACAATAATGGATAAAATCAATAATATAATCGCCGAAATCACAAAAAGAAATAACAAATTAGAATAAAAAATAGCTAAGATTTTTTTCTTTTGAAACGAATGGTAATAGCGCCAAATGCAACTAACTAACCAAGAAAACAAAACTGTAGAACCGTAAAGATAAATACTCATCACCAAACCAAGATAACCATAATCTTCTGTAGAATAATGTCTTGTAAAAATTGGTGTTTTTATAAAATTCAACAACATGGGTAACATGGCTCCAAGTAAATACCAGATCATGTCTTGCCAAATTTTGGTTTTATGTTGTTGTTTTTCAGGCATTTTGTTTTTTATAAAATAATTGATAAGGGAAAAATACAACAATCAAAGTAAAAATTGCAGGATAAAAAAAAGTTTCTATAAAAATGGTATTGTAAACATGAAAACTAATAATTGCAGGAATTATAATGTATGACCATTTTAATCGTAATGCTGCAAAAATTGCAATCAGTTGGAAAAAGAAAATTGTATATGTACTGATTTGCCAAAAATACGGAATGTCATAAATGATGATTTTCCATTCTGGAATATGATTTTCGGATTTTACTAACAAATTGGTGATCGCATTGGTTCTAACCGATAAAGCTTCGTACCATTGAGATTGATCTGGATTAGGTGAAATTATATTTTTAAATAAATTAAAAAATTTCCAAAATCCAGCCAAAGAATAAGTCATCAAAATTCCGATCTGGAAGTATCGAATTTGTTTAGCGAATGCATGAATATCAATATCTTTTTTGATGATTAAAAACATCGAGAAAAAATGTGCAAGAAATAATAAATAACTCGAATGAGATAAAACTCCATTTCCCCATTGATAAGCATTAAGCCAAAGCAATACCAAAAAAAGAAGAAAACGAGTTATAATGTTTTTGTAAAAAATGGTATAAATACAAAGAATTAAACCTAAAATGGCAATAGAATAAAAATATGTTGGTGAAGGAAATTCTGCGATAAAAACTTTCTGAAACCAATTGACAGGTTCTGTTAATAGCTTGTCTAATTTACTTCTTTCAACGTATTTTGCGATGATAGAGCTAATCCAAAAAAAAGTAATGATTCTAAGAAGAACATCAACTTTCTTATAATTTTCAACGTAAATATCGTTTTCGCTCGATTTAATTAGTAGCATCTTTCTTTAAAATCTTTTTTTGAAAATTTATGTTTTGATTGTCAATTTTTCCAGCTTCTGGATAGTTTTCTTCAACCAAAATAAAACGACTTGTTTCATGTTTTGTTTTACCTAAACCGATTGCTCGTACTCTTTTCTCATAATCATCAATCGAAACATTTTCATCTGCAAATTTATTAGCCGCAACGCTGCACAAATTGTTGTACAAAATATTGTCAATTCCAGTTCCGTCATTCAATAACCGAATTGTGTCATTTTTAGGTGTAATTTCATAAACACGATAAACTGTAAAAGGCGCATCTAATCTTGGTGCGTAATGAAATAATTGCCACCAATAAAACGGATAAAGCTCTTTGGTATCGTAAAGTTTATTTGCAACAAAAGAACAAACACTCATAAAAAGAGAAAAGATGACTAAATATTTTGTGTATTGATAAGGTTTCATTTTTTATCTTGTTTTGATAATAATTCGGTGTAAATCTTTATCATTTTTTCTTCCATTTTAGTCCAATTGTATTTTGTGTCAACAGCATTTATTCCATTTTTACTAAGTTTTTCCCAAAGTGTAGAATCATCTAATATTTTTAGAATTTTTATGGTTAAATCTTTAGAATTTCCAGTTTCAAAACATAATCCCGCATCATTTTCTTCTACATATTTTTGCATAAAACCAAAATTACTTGTGACAATCGGAATTCCAAAATTCATGTATTCGAATAATTTTATTTGGATAATTTCCTCATGTGCTTTTATCTTCATTAACGGATTTAAACCAATTTTTATTTGATTTAGGTATGAAGCAACTTCTTGATGAGGTACAAAATCTTTCAATACAATATTATTTTCTAACTGATTTTTCTTTATAAAATCATTAAAATAATGCTGCAATTCTGCATCGAAAATTTTACCTAAAAACAACAGCTTAAAATTGGGTTTAACTTTTACGATATCTAACAAACAATTCAAAACAACTTTTGCTCCTCTAATTTCAGAAATTCCGCCAACATAAGCGGCATCATAAATACGTTCATTAAAACTTAAGTTTTTTCTGTCTTTTTTTTGATTCGTGAAATTGTAAATTAATTCGGCAGGAACATCTTGTACATTTTCTCTGAAACGTTTATAAAGTCCATCATCAACACAAAAAATATAATCGTAATTTCTCACCTTTTTATATTCCCAATTCTGTATGTAATCTGCATAAGAATTGGTTAGAATTTTGGGTATTTTAGAGGTTTTAAAAGTATAATCTTTGTAATTATTATCTATTGGTTCTCTTGCGTCGTAAATTAAAATTGGTCTTGATTTTAAATCTTTTAATTCATTGATGATTCGGTTCACTCGCATATCATGAATATGAATTATTTTCGGATTTATTTTTTTGATGTAAGCTAACGCTTGATGATATTCTGTCTCTACAAACGGCAATAGTTTGTATAAATAATTAAGATGTTTCTGTCCTAAAATTGCTTTTCTTTTGAGTTGTAAATAATGAATACCTTCCTTTGTTGTTCCATTTCCAGTTTCACTTCCAATGGTTATATAATGCACTTCAAAACCATTGTTTGCAAGTGAAATGGCTTGTTTCCAATAAATTCTATCATCGTACAAATCATGTCGATCAGCAATAAAACAAACAATATTATTTTTCATTTTTTAGAAATTGTGCAATAGAAAATAATTGCCAATGAATAGTAGTTTTAGATTCAAATTTTCTAAGATTTTTTTCACCAAAATAATTGTATAATGTTGTTTTATCCAACTGCTCAAAATTTTGTAACCATTCATTTGTTGGCATACTAAATCCTTTTTTCGGCATATTAAAAATCTCTTTATTCATTAACTCTGAGATGTTTTTACGTAAGAAAGGTTTGTTATTTTTAAACGATAAATTTTGGTCTAAATTTTTGCTATTGAAATATTTTTGAACAAAAAGATGATCCAAAAAAGGAAATCTCATTTCTATACAGAATTTCATAGCAGGTTGATCTGATCTGAAAGAATGATGAGAACCAATGTAATAATAGAAATCGAGCCATGAAATTTTTTTCAATAAAGGAAAATTGTCAAAATTTGGTTGTGTTTCTCTAACCAATTTCATGATGTTTTCTGCAGGATGACTCCAGTTTTTAGAATCATAATTTACAAATAATTCTTTTATATTTTCCCAAGAAGTGTGACTTCTATTTACAAATCCAATTGTTTCTAAACCTAGATTTTTTACTTCTTTTAGTTTGTAGGATTTTCCTGATTTTAGAATTTTTTCTAAAGGTAAACTTTTATAAAATCCTTCGATTTTATTTAATTTTTTTGCTCGTATATAATAATCATAACCATAAAACAATTCGTCTAAACCTAGTGCATTGTACAGCACAGTAAACTCTTTTTCATGTGCTTTTTTAGAGAGAAAATAAGTAGGTTCTGGTGAAGTATTTGGTTCTTCTTCACTAGTTGCATAATCTATTAATTCTTGATTATTGACTTTATTAGGAATTTCGATTGGAATTAAATTTACTTTCGCATTTTGTGCATTTAGTCTTGCAAAATGTATTTCGTTTAATGAATCTATTTGCTCATTGTAAATACTAAATGCTTGATCTATTTCTGGTGAAACTAATTTTGCTAAAATTCCAGAATCTAAACCGCCACTTAGCATAATAGCTTGTTTTACATCGCCTGTTGTCGCTAATTTTGATACTTTTCGTAGGTCAGAAATAAATTCATCTTTACATATTTCTACTTTATTTTCTTCATATTCTAAGCGCCAGTAAACTTCTTTTTCTATCGTAAAATCATCAAGATTTAAAGTTAATTTTGTTGCTGGTTCTAAAGAATTTATGTTATGATATAATGTGTTTGGAGCAAAATTTGTCGATAAATAAAACAAATAAGCTAATTGTTTTGGATCTACTTTTTTCTGGACAAGATTGGTTGAAAAAATTCCTTTCATTTCAGATGAAAAAACAAAATTTTCATTAGTTAAATGATAGAAAAATGGTTTTATACCAAAACGATCGCGCCATATTTTTACTTGATTTTTTGTGTAATCGATCACAACTATTGCAAACATTCCTCGTAATTCGTGAATGAAATTGTCACCTAATTTTTGATATAATTTGAAAGCAACTTCGGTATCTGTTTGCGAATGAAAAGTTTCATTTTTTAAATAATTATTCTTTATATCAAGGTAATTATAAATTTCGCCATTCATCATAAAGGCAATTTTTCTATCTTCAGAAAAAATAGGTTGCATTCCGTTCGAAGACAAATCGACAACAGATAATCTGTTGAAACCTATAAAATTATTCGATTTTAAATTAGATGAATTTGGGTATTTTTCTTTTGATGCTGATGAAGAAATTTCTGTAGAAAACAGTTTAAATTTTTCATCGTTGAATTGCGCAATTAATGTATCATTTGGTCCACGATGTTTGATGGATTTTAATGATTGAAGTATTGATGCTTCATCAATCAACTTATTTTTAGAAAAAACACCAGAAAATCCACACATACTTATGATTTTTTTAATCTTTTTAAAGCTTTCATTACAAAGAATAATTGAACCAAATAACCCATTCCAGCAGAAAAGGAATACAAGGTTAACGTTAAAAAAATATCTTTTTTTGTTCCGCCAATTACAACTGTAATTAAGGTAACTAATACAAGATAAATGTTGAAATATAAAGCGTAATGATTTTTCTTAATAACTAGAACAATCGATTGGATCGGATTAAGAGCACTTCTACATAAAATCCAAAAAGAAAGTATCAGAACATATTTATCTAAACCTTGCCAGTCTTTTCCTAAAATTAATTCTAAAAAATAAATACCAACAGTATTCATTAAAAGTAGAAAAACAAAAATTGCCAAAACATTATACGTGATGACTTGTTTAGATAAATCGTACAATTGATGCGCTTTTTGATTCGCCATTTTTACCGATTTCTGAAAGAAAACTTTGGACATCGAATTGGATAATAAAACAAGCGGTGTGACGAGAACTTTAGAAGCCATTGCAAAAAAACCAACATCTGTTTTTACAAAATAAAATGCCAAAAGAATATTCATGATGCTGTTGGCAATGATATTCAACGATTCTGAAGGTAAAGTATATTTGATAATTTCTTTATTCTGCGAAATTGTTTGTTTAGCTAAACCAAAATTAATGCTTGTAAATCGTCCGCTAGTAATAGAGAAAAAATAAATGCAAGTTGCAATCGTTCCGACCAAAGTTCCGTAAATCAAACCATTATTCAGATATCCTAAACCATAAAATATAAATTGAAAAGCTATTGTAACAACTGCATTTAGGACAAAACCTTCAGATATTTTTCGAAACAATTTGTATTTGGTAAATAGTGAAGTTTGAATGTTGTACCAAGCAGTAAAAATTGCACCTAAAGAACTTAGAAAAACAATCCATAAAGAAGTTCCTAAAGGTAAAATTTGTTCTATTACAAAATAGATCAATAAGAAAAGTGTGATTGCAATTGTACTGATGATAATCAATACAGAAAAAAGATTACGAATTTCTTTGGTTGATTTCGAAATCACAAAAATATTCTCTAATCTGAACGAACAAAGGATCGATAAAATCGCAACAAAACTTAAGAAAACATTGTAAGTTCCAGAAAATTCTGGTCCGTACCAACGTCCCAAAACAAAACCTCCCAAAACGAGAATGATTTGGGCAAGTGTGTTTCCTGCCAAAAGAGAAAGTACACCTTTGGCATTTTTGGTTTGAAATTTTTTGAGCTTTGAGTTCAACTAAGTTTTTCTTAACAAACAAATCTACATAAAAATAGTAGCTTTGCGACTATGAACAACATAAAACACATCTTTTTCGATTTAGATAATACGCTTTGGGATTTTCGTAAAAATGCGCAATTAGCTTTGGCAGAACTTTATAAAAAATACGAGGTAGAAAAACGCTACGGATTTACTTTTGACGAGTTTCATCCTTATTATCATGAAAGTAACGAAGGACTTTGGGCTTTGATTCGCGATAAAAAAATCACCAAAGAAGAATTAAGGGCAAGACGTTTTAAAGATGCTTTTGATAATTTAGGAATTCAAGATGATGAATTGGCTAAAATCTTTGAAGAAGAATACATGGAAACCATTACCAATTACAATGAAGTTGTTGATGGAGCAATGGAATTATTGGCTTATTTGAAACCAAAATATTCTTTACATATAATAACAAATGGATTTATTGAGGTTTCTAAACGTAAAATAGAAACTTCTGATTTACATGGTTATTTTGAAACTGTAACTTACGCAGATGAAATTAAAATCTTGAAACCAGATCCTAGAATTTTTACTTTAGCGATGGAAAAATCTGGAGCAGAAAAAAATGAATCTATTTACATTGGCGATGATTGGATTGCAGATGCATTGGGTGCAAAAGAATTTGGGATGGATTCTATTTTCTTTGATCGTTTAGATGACAATTTTTCTGTAGAAAATATTCCAACAATCAAACATTTAGACGAAGTCAGAACTTATTTATAAAAGAAAGCAGAAAATAATTTCTGCTTTTTTAATGTAATTTGTTTTTGGTTGTAACAATTCCATCCTCATCAGAATACAAATATTCACCTGGCGTAAATGTTATTTCGCTAAAAGTTACCGGAATATTTAATTCGCCTTCTTCTTTTTTACCACTTTTTGTAGGATTGGTATAAAGGGCTTTTACTCCAATTTTTATTTTAGAGATAGCTTCACTGTCTCTTATACAACCATTAATAATGATTCCAGACCATTCGTTATCAAATGCTAATTGTGCAATATTATCACCTGTTAAGGCGCATTTTTTAGAAGCTCCACCATCAACAACTAAAACTTTTCCTTTTCCGTTTTCTGATAAAGTTTTTCTTACTAATGGATTATTCTCGAAACATTTTATCGTTACAATTTCTCCATGAAATGTTTTTATTCCTCCAAAATTAGATAAACCAATTGGTAAAGCAACTTGTAATTGATCGATGAAATCATCACATAAATCTGCAGTTTTTATTTCGCTCATTGTTTTTGTTGTTAGAATTTGGATTTTAATTTAATCATAATAATTTATTTTCTGACTATTTTTGGCGTTTAAATTGAAGTTAAATGTTGAACAATTCTGTAAAATTCCCCTTAAATATCAAATTTCATATTGCGACATTGTCTAACGATTTTTCGGTGACAGACGCAAACGATTCACCAATATTCTATGTTCGAGAGAAAATGTTTTCTTTTCGAGATGTGATTAAAGTGTATAAAGATTCCTCTAAAAAGGAAGAATTATTTCAGTTAAGATCAAATAAATTAATAGATTTTCAGCAAACATTTACCATTACAAATGCGCAAGGAAATGTGATTGGTAAAGAGAAGAAAAACTTTAAAATCTTTTTGGACGGCAACTTTTCATATTTATGATGCAAACGATCAACATTTATATACCATTAAAGAAAGAAGTGGTTTTGTGAGAATGATGGACGGTTTGATAGGAGAATTACCAGTTGTTAGTTTTTTCTCAGGATATATTTTCAATCCAAAATATGTTTTGACGAATGCACAAGGACAAGAATTAATGGAAGCTTCCAAAGAGCAATCATTTTTTGGTAGAAGATTCAAATTGCATCAATATCAAACATCAGAACATGATCAATTATTTGTTCTTAGTTATATGATGTTATTGATAAGCGATCGAAATAGAGGATAAAAAAAACAGAAACTTTTAGTTTCTGTTTTTTTATGAATATTAATCTTTCCAGATTTTATATTGTTTAATTAAACCATTGGTAGAAACATCGTGAGAGGTAATTTCATCTTGATTTTCTAATTCTGGTAAAATTACATTTGCTAATTGCTTACCTAATTCAACTCCCCATTGATCAAAACTAAAAATATTCCAAATTACACCTTGTACAAAAATTTTGTGTTCATACATGGCAATTAGATTTCCTAAGATTTCTGGAGTTAATACTTTATAAAGAATTGAGTTAGTTGGACGATTTCCGTCAAAAATTTTAAATGTTTTTAAAGCATCAATTTCAGCTTCATTTTTACCTTGTTTTACCAATTCTTCTACCACAACTTCTTCTGTTTTACCAAAAGCCAAAGCTTCTGTTTGTGCAAAGAAATTTGAAAGTAATTTACTGTGATGATCTCCTAATTTGTTAAGAGAATTAGCACCAGCAATAAAATCTGCCGGAATTATTTTTGTTCCTTGATGAATTAACTGATAAAAAGCGTGTTGACCATTTGTACCTGGTTCACCCCAAATAATTGGACCAGTTTGATATTTGACAATTTCTCCTGCTCGATCTACAGATTTTCCATTACTTTCCATATCTCCTTGTTGGAAATAAGCTGCGAATCTAGATAAATATTGCTCGTAAGGTAAAATAGCAACTGTTTCTGCACCAAAGAAATTGTTGTACCAAATACCAAGAAGAGCTAGAATTACAGGAACGTTTTTAGAGAAATCAGTTTCTTGGAAGTGTTGATCCATTTCGTTTGCTCCGTCTAATAAACGCTCGAAATTATCAAAACCAACAGCTAAACAAATGCTTAAACCAATTGCACTCCATAACGAGTAACGTCCGCCAACCCAATCCCAAAACTCGAACATATTGTTGGTGTCAATTCCGAAATCTTTAACAGCAGATGCATTCGTAGATAAAGCCACAAAATGTTTTGCAACATCTGTTTGTGATGCACCACTTTGTAAGAACCACTCTTTGGCAGAAATTGCGTTTGTCATGGTTTCTTGTGTTGTAAAAGTTTTAGAAGCAACGATAAAAAGTGTTGTTTCTGGATCTATAATTTTAAAAGTTTCTGCTAAATGTGTTCCATCAACATTCGATACAAAATGGACATTTAGACGAGTTTTATAATGTTTCAAAGCTTCTGTTACCATCACAGGCCCAAGATCAGAACCACCAATTCCTATGTTCACAACGTCTGTAATTTCTCTACCAGAAAAACCTTTCCATTCACCAGAAATTACTTTCGCTGAGAAAGTTTTCATTTGTCCTAAAACAGCATTTATTTTAGGCATAATATCTTCGTTGTCAACAAGAATTGGTTTGTTGCTTCTGTTTCTTAAAGCTGTATGTAAAACTGCGCGATTTTCTGTTTGATTAATCACTTGTCCAGAAAACATTTGTTTTATGGCTTCTTGTAAATCACATTCTTTTGCTAAATCAATTAATAAATCGATGGTTTCTTGATTGATTCTGTTTTTAGAATAATCGAAAAGTATGTTTGGGTAATTGATAGAAAAATCATTGAAACGGTTTTTATTCTCTTCAAAAAGATTTTTAATAGTTTCGAATTTAATCTGATCAAAATGATCTGCTAGTTTTTCCCAAGCTTGTGTTTTTGTTGGGTTAATATTTTTTAATGCCATAATTTTTACACTCTATAATCGCAAATTTAATCAAAATGCAAACAGTTTTAATAATATCATTGGTTTAGTTGTGTGATGATTTTGTTATATTCGTTGATATTTTTAGATTCATTTGATGAAATTTCTAATTTCTTTTTTCAATATTCTTTGGCGTTTATGGTTTGTTATAATTGCGTTCATTTATATTATACCAATAGGAATATTTATAGTTTTACCATTGTCTTTTAGTAATAAAACTTTTCCGATTGCTTATAAACTGATTCAGTTTTGGGGAACTTATATGTTTTATGGAATGGGGTTTAGTAAACAATACGAAAAGAAAACGCAGTTAGATAAAAACGAATCTTATATTTTTATTGCCAATCATACATCGATTATCGATATCATCTTGATGTTGCATGTTTTAAAAAGTCATCCGATTGTTTTTGTTGGTAAAGCAGAATTACTGAAAATTCCGATTTTTGGTAGGATATATAAACAAATTTGTATTCCAGTAGATCGAACGAGTTTAAAAAGTAGAGCACAGGTTTTTCCGTTAGCAAAAGAACGATTAAATGCAGGTCTAAATATTTTTATTTTTCCAGAAGGTGGCGTTTCAGATGATACATCAATAATTTTAGATAAATTTAAAGACGGTGCATTTTCTATTGCGATAGAAACAAAAACGCCAATTGCAATTTTTACAATTATTGGACTCAAAAAAATGTTTCCGTTTGATAATTTCAAAGGTTATCCAGGAAAAGCAAAAGTTGTATTAAATGAAATCGTTAAGACAGAACATTTATCAATAGAAGACAAAAACGATCTGAAAGATTATTGTCATAAAGTTATTTTAGAGGAATTAGAAAAATATCCGACTAAAATCTAATCTTCTCTGTATTTTTGCCCGATACAAATTATATAGAAACAGAAATCTAATTTCATGTCACTTATTGCATACACAGACGGTTCTTCTTTAGGAAATCCTGGACCTGGTGGTTACGGTTTAATTTTGATTGAAACCGAACTGAAAATAAAAAGAGAAATTTCCCAAGGTTATAGATTAACTACTAATAATAGAATGGAGTTGATGGCTGTTATTGTTGCATTAGAAACGCTTAAAAAACCAAAATCATTCATCACGATTTATACAGATAGCAAATATGTGGTAGATTCTGTAGAGAAAAAATGGGTTTTTGGTTGGGTGAAAAAAAACTTTAAAGACAAAAAAAACGAAGATCTTTGGCGACGATTCTTAAAAGTTTATGCATTACATAATGTACAATTTACTTGGGTAAAAGGCCACGCAGGTAACATTTGGAATGAGCGCGCAGATGAATTGGCTGTGCAAGCATCTAATAATCAAAAAGATTTTTTAATAGATCATTACTTCGAAGCCAATCAAACCAAAGAATAATTCTATTTTTGTAAAAGGAGAGTTAAGATAGTATGAAAAGGACCTATTTATTTATTGTATTGATTAGTATTCTAACAATATTTTCTTGCAAAAACGATGCAGAATCTGTATTTGTAAACGTAAGCGGAAATCTAAAGAATGTTAATATTGATAGCATTTATTTTGTAATTAATAATAGAGAAAAAGCAGTTGCACTCGATAATGATGGTAATTTTTCTGATACTATTCAATTAAAAAATGAAGGTTTTTTTACTTTTTCTGATGGACGAAACGAATTTCCTGTTTATTTAATTCCGGGAGATCATCTTGTAATCAATGCAGATTATTTAGATTTGGAAAACACCTTGAAATTTACTGGTGATGGTGAAGTTAGAAATAACTTTTTGTTGCAAAAAGAAAATAAAATTGCCGAATATTTAGCCGACGAAAAAACATTTTATTCGAGAGAACCAAATGATTACAAAAGTCATGTAAAAGTGATTTACAACCAGTTTGTAAAAGATTTGGAAGCAATTGAACCGAATATCGGAATTTCTTTTTTTGAGTCTGAAAAGAAAAATTTGCATTATGATTATGTACTTAATCTATTAACATATAAAGATGCTTACGCTTATTTCAACGGGAAATTACCAGATTTACCAAGCGATTTTAAAAAAGAAATCGAGGTAATAGATATTAATAACGAAGCAGATTACGTTAAATATCCTGCTTATAGATATTTGGTGAGTAATATTTTAGATGAACGATTGAAATCTGAAACTTTACCAGAAATTGTGAAAACCATAAAATCTCAAAAAGTTAAAGATCAATTTTTTGTTACTTTGGTAGATAATATCAATCAGAATTCAACAGAAAGTGAGTTAATTTATCAAGTCATTACAAAAAATACAGAAAATCCAAAAATTATACAAGCAGCAAATGACGCTCGTGATAAATTGTTGAGTTCTAATAAAGTTACTGTGTCTAATTTTTCTTATCAAAACGAGTTCAATAAACCGATTTCATCTGATGATTTTAAAAGAAAATTAATTTACATTGATCTTTGGGCAACTTGGTGTAGACCTTGTTTTATGGAGTTTCCTTACATGAAAATTTTAGCTGAAGAATACAAAGATAAAGACATCGTTTTCTTAGGAATTTCTATTGATTCTGAAAAGGATAAACTGAAATGGAAATCTACTCTAAGAGAGCAAAAATTCAGTTATCCACAAGTTTTTGCTGGTGCAGAAAATGTAGAAAATGATTCTTTTTTAACCGAGTTGAATATACGTTACATTCCACGTTTTATATTAATTGGTAAAGATGGTAAAATCATTAGTTCAGAAGCGCCAACACCTTCAAATCCATCTTTGAAAAAATTAATCAATCAACACTTGTAGTTTAGCATATTATTAATTTTTTATGTTAAAAATTTAGCTTTTAATTAATTATTTAACTTTAAGTTTAGTATTTAGTTAAGATAAAGCTTCTTTATTTTTGATTTTTAAAATAAATTAATACAATGAAGAAACTTTTACTTTTAACAACTATTGCAATTTTTGGATTTGTTAATGCTCAAACCAAAAAAGAAAATATTCGCGTGACTTATGCAACCGAATTTATTATCGATTACGAAAAAATAAAAGACAACATTCCGGCGGATTATCGAGCTGCTTTTAAAGCTGAAATTGATAAAGGAATTGTAGTAAATTTTCGATTAGAAAGTAATGGTGAAAAATCTGTTTTCAGACCAGAAGAAAAGGTAAATAATGCACAAGACGAAGGCGGAATGTTGGCACAAGAAATTATGGCTTCTGAATCTAATCCCTTGTACAAAGATTATGTGAATAATGAATTTATTAACGTGAGAGAATTTGGTGGAAAGACATTTTTAGTTAAGGATAAATTGCCAGATTATCAATGGAAATTGACCAAAGAAAAATCTAAAATTAATGGATTTAATGTGACCAAAGCTACTGGTACAGATGAAGAAGGAAATGTGATTACTGCATGGTATTCTACAGAATTGCCTTATAAAGATGGACCCTACCGTTTTTCTAACTTACCTGGACTTATTGTGAAAGCAGAATTTGGTAATGAAGATTTTACCACTGTTTTTACTATGAAAGATATCGTGATTTTAGATAAACCAATTGAGGTGAATATTCCGACAAAAGGAAAATCAGTTACAGACGAAGAATTTATGACAGAAGTTAAAGCATTACAAGACAAGTACAAAGAAATGAATCAAGGTGTTGATGTTTCTAAATAACTAATTGATTGTTTTATAAAATAAAAACGGCTTCAAATTTTTTGAAGCCGCTTTCTTGTTATTCCTTTTTCTCATGAAAAACATAAACCGGAATGTTACTATGATAAGTTAACTTTTTAGTGAAGCTCGAGCCAAATAGTTTTTCGAAAAAACCTCTTTGTCTTGCCACCGAAGCAACAATATCTATTTTGTTTTCGTCAATAAAATCTAACACCGCTTTTTCAGCTTCTTTTTCATTATAAATAATATGAAATTGTACAGGCTCATTTGCAAATGCTTCTTTCCATTTTGTTAATTCGGCTGTATTGTCAATTTCTACATTGTTATTGATGTTTAGACAATGAACAATTGCACCATAACGATCTGCAATTTCTAACATGTGATACAAAGCATCTTTGTCTTTTTCTTCGAAATTCGTTGTGAAACAAATTGATTTTATTCCATCAAAATTTGCGTCAATCGGAACACAAAGAACAGGAATGTTTAGTTTACTTATGACATTCATCGTGTTCGAACCAAAAAGAACTTTATCAATACCAGAAGTTCCGTTCGTTCCCATTACAACAAAATCGATCTTTTCTTGTTCTACAACATCTTGAATATTACTGATGATAAAACCTTCTTTTAGAATGAATTTCATCGGGATATGTCCCAAATTGTGTTGATCGGCAATGTCTCTAATTGCAGGTATTTGATCTTTGAAATTTTCAAAAGTTCCAAGTTCAATGCTTTCATAAACCGTAAAAACCAATTCTGGACTATAACCACTATTTACAATTGGCGCGCTGTAAACGTGCAAAAGGTAAATTTCTGCGTTTTGATTTTCTGCTAAATTCAGAGCATAGACAAGAGCATTGTTGGCAGTATCAGAGAAATCTGTGGGAAAAAGAATTTTTTTCATAATTGTGGAATTTTACGTTTAAAATTTTTTATTAATTTACGATTTATTTGATAAAATTCTACTGATTTTAGCAGTAACTTAGCAAAAATTATGAATTTTTATGCAAAATAAATATTTCACTAAAACAATTGTTCGTTGGTCAGATTTAGATGCAAATAGACATTTGGCGAATAGCTCTTTTATGAATTTTACAAGTTATGCCCGAATTGCTTTTCTTAGAGATTTTGGTATAACCATGAAAGATTTAGGTATTTTACAGATTGGTCCAGCAATTTTACACGAACAATTATCTTTTTATAGAGAAGCTTACGAAGGAGAGGAAATTTATATCACAGTAGAAATCGATGGCATGTCAGAAGATGGTATGATTTATACCTTTGTGCATAATCTTTATCGTGAAGATGGTACACATTTATGTCAAAGTAAATTGTTTGGAGTTTGGTTTTCTTTAGTAGAAAGAAAAATGCAAGCGCCTCCAAAAGAAATGGCAGACAAATTAAGAAAGTCAGTAAATAATCAAAATATAAACGTTCTTACAAAAGCAGATCTTAAAGGTTTGCCTTCTTTTCCAGAGAATGTTGATCCAAAAATGTTTAAATTATTGTAATGTTAGAAGATAAAAATGTTTCTAAAACCAGTTTAGAGGAATTAGGTGAGTTTGGTCTAATTGATCAAATTTCTGAAGGTTTTCCTGCAAAAAACGAATCTACAATTAAAGGAATTGGTGATGATGCAGCGGTTTTAGATTATAAAAAAGAAAAAACAGTTGTTTCTTCTGAAATGTTTGTAGAAGGTGTTCATTTCAACTGGTCTTATATGCCGTTGAGACATCTTGGTTATAAAATGACAATGGCAACTGTAAGTGATATTTGTGCGATGAATGCAACTCCGAAACAATTATTGGTAAATATTGCGTTGTCTAATCGTTTTACAATTGAAGCTGTTGATGAAATTTATAATGGGATAAAATATGCTTGTGATAAGCTGAATATTGATGTAGTTGGTGGTGATACGACTTCTTCTGTTACTGGTCTTACGGTTTCTATGACTGCAATAGGATCCGCTTCAGAAAAAGATATTGTTTATAGAAATGGAGCAAAACCAAATGATTTACTTGTTTTGACTGGTGATTTGGGTGCTGCATTTTTGGGTTTACAAGTTTTAGAACGTGAAGCGCAGGTGACTAAAGTTAATCCAAACAATCAACCGAATTTCGAAAATTATACGTATTTGATTGAACGTCAATTGAAGCCAGAGGCGCGAGTTGATATGATAAAACTTTTGAAAGAATTAAAAGTTAAACCAACTTCTATGATTGACGTTTCTGATGGGTTGTCTTCAGAAGTTAAGCATTTATCTAAAAGTAATCTTTTGGGTATGAATGTTTACGAAGAAAAAATTCCTTTAGATCCTGCTGTTATAAGAACGGCAGAAGAATTTAATATCAATCCGATTACTTGTGCTTTGAGTGGTGGAGAGGAATTTGAATTGTTGTTTACAATTGATCAAAATGATTTTGAAAAGATCAAAGGAAATCCAAATTTTTCTGTTATTGGTTATGTTGGTGAAGAAAACGAAGGAAGTTTTTTAATTACCAAGGGAAATGAATTGAAAATTCCTTTAGTTGCCCAAGGTTGGAAAAATGAAGAACAAGAAGATAATTAAAATTCTTGTTCATTTATATCAATAAAAAAAGTGCTTAGATCTTCTAAGCACTTTTTTATGTTTACTTTTTGACAGTAATTATTTTGCTTCTTCTGTAGCAGGAGCTTCAGCAGCAGGAGTGTTAGCAACTGCTTGAGCAGCAGAATCAACAACCTCAGCAGCAGAATCAACAACTTCAGCAGCAGAATCAACAACCTCAGCAGCTTCTTCAACAGCTGGTGCATCAACTACAACTTCTTCTTTTTTCTCACAAGAGATAGCTCCGAATGATAAAGCAGCTACAGCTACTGTCATAAAAAATTTTTTCATCTTTTTAAATTTTATTTGATTAAACTTATTGTTGTCTTAATTTGACAAGACAAATATAGCTCGCCTTTTAATTTTTCTTCTTGAAATATGATTGTACAGTATTTGTAAAGCTTTTTTATTTTACAAAAATATGTATTTCAGTAATTTAAAAATTTATTTTACAAAAAATTAGTTACCCAAGATTTTAGAATTTTGTTTGAATTTGATCTTTTTCTCTTCAAAAAGATCAAATCCTGGATTATGAACACTACCAATATGTGTCGTTTTGAAATTTTTTGTTGGTTGATATTTTTTTGCATCCACATCCATTCCGACTTTTTTATACGCATCTCTAAAAGGCGTTCCGTCTTTAATTAATTGATTTATTGTTTCAACGGTATAAATCAAATCAAATTTTTCTTGATTCATATAATCTTCTTTGATTTTGATTTGTGGAATTGCAAAAATCATAATGTCTAAAATATCGATGAATTGAATTAAAGGTTCAAATAAAACTTCTTTTAAAATTTGATAATCTCTATGATATCCACTTGGGAGGTTATTGATCATCAAAGTTAAATTATTTGGTACGCCTTGTATTTTATTACATTGTGCACGTGTTAACTCAAAAACATCTGGATTTTTTTTATGCGGCATGATAGAAGATCCTGTTGTCATTTCTTTTGGCAGTTCAACAAATCCTAAATCTTGTGAATTGTACATAACCAAGTCGTTTGCCATTTTAGAAATCACAGAAGCTAACGCAGAAACTGCATTTGCAGTTGCTTTTTCGGTATTTCCTCTCAGAATTTGAGCACTCACAGAACTTATTAATAAATTATTAAAACCTAATTCTTGTGTAGTTTGTTCACGATCTATTGGGAAGGATGTTCCAAATCCTGCAGCTGATCCTAGCGGATTTTGATCTGCAAAATGATAAGCTGTTTCAAGATAACTTAGGTTTAATAATAGATTTTCTGCATAAGCTAAAAACCATAAACCAAAACTACTCGGCATAGCGGCTTGAAAATGCGTGTAACCAGGTAATAAATTGTTTTCGAATTCTTTACCTTTTGCTTGAAAGATTTCAATTAATTCAATTGTTTTATGAGTAACTTTTGTAAGATAATCTTTTAAAAATAATTGAATAGCTGTTAAAACTTGATCGTTTCTAGATCTAGCTGTATGGATTTTTTTACCAGCATCGCCACATTTCTCTATTAGAAAACTTTCTATTTTAGAATGAATATCCTCAAATTCATCTTCTATTAAAAAATCTCCTTTTTGTGTTTCTTCGTAAAAATCATTTAAAGCAATTTCCAAATCATCTGCTTCTTCTTCGGTTATTAAACCAGCTTTTAAAAGCATGTTTTTATGAGCCTTACTTGCGATTGTGTCATAAGCCGCAAGATATACATCATAAATTCTATCTTTTCCTATTGTAAAGTCTTCAATTTTCTGATTGATTGAATAGCCTTTATCCCAAATTTTCATTCTATTTTCAAAATTTAAAACGCAAAAATACAATAAGATTGAGTATAAATATACATTTTATATACATATTTATACATTTATTTTGTGTTGTAAAAAAATAGCTGTCCATAATTTTTATGCCTTTTTTTTATCAATATCATAAATAATAAAAAATCTAGCTTGTTAGATGAAATTTTAAGGTTTCAAAAAATTAATAATTAACAATTTAGGACTTCTTTATAATTGTTCTAAATTATTAGAATATAATTAAAACATATTGAATAGCTGTGAAAAATAAGTAACTAAAAGTTATTTTTGTATGTATTATTAATAAATTAATAGAGATTTATTTTATTAGTTTTGTTAATTAAAATCAAACTGTTTGAAACTAAAAAAGAATTAGGTATTTTCTTGATTTATAGAGTCTTAATTTTGGATGGAAATAAGTGATATCAAATTTAAAATCTTACAGTTAACGAATGAAATAAAATAACAACAATCAAAATAAAAAATAGAAAAAAGTAATTGAAGTTTTGTTTCGGCTGAATGTTAATTACTTATAAATCGAAATTAAAAATAAAATGAATAATTATTACAACGATTACATCAAAGAGATTGAAGAGAGAAAAACTCAAAATCTTCATCCAAAACCTATTGATGATGCGGCTTTGTTAAGCGAAATTATTGAACAAATTAAAGAATCTGGTCACGAACACAGAGAAGATTCTTTAAAATTATTTATTTACAACACACTTCCTGGTACAACTAGTGCAGCGGGTGTAAAAGCACAATTTTTAAAGGAAATAATTCTTGGAGAATCGGTAGTAGAAGAAATTTCACCTGCTTATGCTTTCGAATTATTATCACATATGAAAGGTGGACCTTCTATAGAGGTTTTATTAGATTTAGCTTTAGGAGACGATGCTGAAACAGCTAAAGAAGCTGCAAAAGTATTGAAAACTCAAGTTTTCTTATACGATGCTGATATTGAGCGTTTAAAATCTGCTTTTGAAGCAGGGAATGAAATTGCTAGAGAAATTCTAGAAAGTTATGCAAAGGCAGAGTTCTTTACAGAATTACCAGAAGTTGCAGAAGAAATAAAAGTGGTTACATACATTGCTGCAGAAGGTGATATTTCAACAGATTTACTTTCACCAGGTAATCAAGCACATTCTCGCTCAGATCGTGAGTTGCATGGTAAATGTATGATTACACCTGAAGCACAAGATGAAATTAGAGCTTTACAAGCTAAACATCCCGATGCTAGCGTAATGTTGATTGCAGAGAAGGGAACAATGGGAGTTGGTTCTTCTCGTATGTCAGGAGTGAATAATGTGGCTTTATGGACAGGTAAACAAGCTTCTCCTTATGTGCCATTTGTTAACATTGCTCCAATCGTTGCTGGTACAAACGGGATTTCTCCAATCTTCTTAACTACAGTTGATGTAACTGGTGGTATTGGGATTGATTTAAAAAATTGGGTAAAGAAAACAGATGATAACGGAAATGTTGTTCGTAATGAAAGTGGTGAGCCAATTTTAGAACAAGCTTATTCTGTAGAAACAGGAACTGTTTTAACAATCAATACAAAATCTAAGAAATTATACAACGAAGGAGAAGAATTAATTGATATTTCTAAAGCTTTAACTCCACAAAAAATGGAGTTTATTAAAGCTGGTGGTTCTTATGCGATCGTTTTTGGTAAAAAAATACAAACAATTGCTGCTAAAATTTTAGGTGTAGAAGCGCCTTTAGTTTTTGCTCCTTCAAAAGAAGTGTCGATTGAAGGACAAGGTTTAACTGCTGTAGAAAAAATCTTTAATAAAAATGCAGTTGGTTTAACTCCAGGTAAAGTTTTACATGCTGGTTCTGATGTTCGTGTAGAGGTTAATATCGTTGGGTCGCAAGATACAACAGGTTTAATGACTGCTCAGGAATTAGAATCTATGGCCGCAACTGTGATCTCTCCGATCGTAGATGGAGCTTACCAATCAGGTTGTCATACAGCTTCAGTATGGGATAAAAAAGCACAAGCTAACATTCCTAAATTAATGAAGTTTATGAATGATTTTGGTGTGATTACAGCTCGTGATCCTAAAGGTGTTTATCATTCTATGACAGATGTTATTCATAAAGTATTGAATGATATCACAATTGATGAATGGGCAATTATTATTGGTGGAGATTCTCATACTCGTATGTCTAAAGGTGTTGCTTTTGGTGCAGATTCAGGTACTGTGGCTTTAGCTTTGGCAACTGGTGAGGCGTCAATGCCAATTCCAGAATCTGTAAAAGTGACTTTCAAAGGTCAAATGAAAGAACATATGGATTTCCGTGATGTTGTTCATGCTACTCAACAACAAATGTTACATAAATTCGATGGAGAAAATGTTTTCCAAGGTCGTATCATCGAGGTTCATATCGGAACTTTATTAGCAGATCAGGCATTTACATTTACAGATTGGACAGCAGAGATGAAAGCGAAAGCTTCTATCTGTATTTCTCAAGATGATACATTAATCGAATCTTTAGAAATTGCAAAAAGTCGTATACAAATCATGATTGATAAAGGAATGGACAATCACAATCAAGTATTGCAAGGTTTAATAAATAAAGCAAATAAACGTATTGAGGAAATTAAATCTGGTGATAAGCCAGCGTTAACTCCAGATGCAAATGCAAAATATTATGCAGAAGTAGAAATCGATTTAGATATTATCGATGAACCTATGATTGCAGATCCAGACGTAAATAATGACGATGTTTCTAAACGTTATACACACGATACAATTAGAGAATTGTCTTTCTACGGTGGTGATAAAAAAGTTGATTTAGGATTTGTAGGATCTTGTATGGTTCACAAAGACGATTTAAAAATTGTTTCTAAAATGTTGAAAAACTTAGAGAAACAACAAGGTGAAGTAAAATTCAATGCGCCATTAGTAGTTGCAGCGCCAACTTACAATATTATTGATGAATTGAAAGCCGAAGGTGATTGGGAATATTTACAAAAGTATTCTGGATTTGAGTTTAGTGATTTACTTCCAAAAAGCGAAGCACGTACAGAGTACGAAAATATCATGTACCTAGAGCGCCCTGGTTGTAACCTTTGTATGGGTAACCAAGAAAAAGCAGAAAAAGGAGATACAGTAATGGCAACTTCTACACGTCTTTTCCAAGGTCGTGTGGTTGAAGACAGAGATGGTAAAAAAGGTGAATCTTTATTAGCTTCTACGCCAGTTGTAGTTCTTTCTGCAATTTTGGGTAGAATTCCAAATATGGATGAATACAAAGCAGCTGTTGAGGGAATTAATTTAACTAAATTTTCTCCAGTTTCTACTAATTAATTCTAAGTAAATTAATTTAAAATACGAGAGGTAATCTTTTAAATAAGATTGCCTCTTTTTTATTTGTGTCAATATTAAATGTTTGATTATTAATTGATTTTTGTAGTCTTGATATTAGAATAGAATGAGTTTAAATTATTTTACTTAACATTTCTTAACAAGATAAATTTATCTAAAATCTGTAAATTGTATGGAGTTATTAATCAAAATCAATAATTAAAAAAAACAAACAATATGGCATTTGATATAGAAATGATAAAAGGAGTTTACGCTCGAATGAAAGATCGAGTTGATACTGCTAAAAAAGTAGTTGGAAAACCTTTAACTTATTCAGAAAAAATTCTTTATGCACATCTTTATGAAGGTGAGGTAAAAGAAGCTTATACAAGAGGAGAATCTTATGTTGATTTTGCTCCAGATCGTGTAGCTATGCAAGATGCGACCGCTCAAATGGCTTTGTTGCAATTTATGCAAGCAGGTAAAACTAAAACAGCAGTTCCTTCTACGGTACATTGTGATCACTTGATTCAAGCAAAAGTTGGTGCTAAACAAGATTTGCAAGAAGCGATGAATAAATCTTCGGAAGTTTTTAATTTTTTAGAATCTGTTTCTAATAAATATGGAATTGGTTTTTGGAAACCAGGTGCAGGGATTATCCATCAGGTGGTTTTAGAAAATTATGCTTTTCCTGGAGGAATGATGATTGGTACAGACTCGCATACGCCAAATGCTGGTGGATTAGGAATGGTTGCAATCGGTGTTGGTGGTGCAGATGCTGTTGATGTAATGGCTGGAATGGCTTGGGAATTGAAAATGCCAAAACTAATAGGTGTTAAGTTGACTGGTAAACTGAATGGTTGGGCTGCGCCAAAAGACGTAATTTTAGAAGTTGCAGGTTTGTTGACAGTAAAAGGTGGTACAGGTGCAATTGTAGAATATTTTGGAGAAGGAGCAGAGTCTTTGTCAGCTACAGGTAAAGGTACGATTTGTAATATGGGAGCAGAAATAGGTGCAACGACATCTATTTTTGCTTATGACGATGCATCTGAGAGATATCTTAGAGCGACGGATCGTAATGATGTGGCGGATGCAGCGAATGAGGTGAAATCGTATTTAAGATCCGATGATGAAGTATATGCTAATCCAGAAGCTTATTATGATCAATTAATCGAAATCAATTTATCTGATTTAGAACCTCGCTTAAATGGTCCTTTTACACCAGATTTAATGACGCCTGTTTCTAAAATGAAAGATACTGCTGTAGCAAATCAGTGGCCTTTAACTGTAGAATGGGGGTTAATAGGTTCTTGTACTAATTCTTCTTATGAGGATTTAACAAGAGCAGCTTCAATAGCTAAACAAGCAGTTGATAAAGGTTTGGTAACTAAAGCGAGTTTTGGTATAAATCCTGGATCTGAACAAGTAAGATTTACAGCCGATCGTGATGGAGTTTTAAAACCTTTTGAGGATTTAAACGCTGTAATTTTTACCAATGCTTGTGGTCCTTGTATCGGGCAATGGGATAGAGAAGGAGCGGACAAAGAAGAGAAAAATACGATTGTTCATTCTTTCAACAGAAACTTTAAAAAGCGTGCTGATGGTAATCCTAATACGTATGCTTTTGTAACTTCACCAGAAATGGTTGCTGCAATTGCAATCGCAGGGAGATTAGATTTTAACCCTTTAACAGATACTTTGACAAATGATAAAGGTGAAGAAATAAAATTAGATCCACCAGCAGGGATAGAACTACCTCCAAAAGGTTTTGATGCTGAGGATAATGGTTATCAAGCTCCAGTGGAAGATGGTTCTGATGTTGAGGTTGTTGTTAAACCAGATTCAGAACGATTACAATTATTAGAAAGTTTTCCTGCATGGAATGGTCAAAATATTACTGGTGCTAAATTATTAATAAAAGCTTATGGTAAATGTACGACAGATCATATTTCTATGGCAGGGCCATGGTTAAGATTTCGTGGGCATTTAGATAATATTTCTAATAATACATTGATTGGTGCTGTTAACGCATTTAATCAAGAAACAAATAAAGTAAAGAATGAGTTGACTGGTGAATATGGTCCAGTTCCTGATACAGCAAGAGCTTATAAAGCTGCGGGTATTCCGTCTATAATCGTTGGAGATGAAAATTATGGAGAAGGTTCTTCTCGTGAACATGCGGCTATGCAACCTAGACATTTGGGTGCTGTTGCAGTTTTGGTTAGATCTTTTGCTAGGATTCATGAAACAAATCTTAAAAAACAAGGTATGTTAGCTTTGACTTTTGCAGATAAATCAGATTATGATAAAGTACAAGAAGATGATACAATTAATTTTATTGATTTAACTGATTTTGCTCCAAATAAACCATTAACATTAGAGTTTGTTCATAAAGATGGTAGTAAAGATTTGATTGTAGCGAATCATACATATAATGCTGCGCAAATTGAATGGTTTAAGGCAGGTTCTGCACTTAATCTTATTAAAAAACAAGAGAATTAAGAGGTTTTCTTTATAAAAATTCTACTAAAAAGGTCTTTATTGTGTTAAAATAAAGGCTTTTTTAATTTTAAAAATTAGGGATATTATTTATTTGATTAACAGGTGTTTGTATTTTGTTTTAGGGGTTTTTATTCTTGTTTTAGGATTACTATTGTTTGGATTTTTGAACGTTTTTCAGATACATTTGCAAAGTGATAATTTCCAATAGAAAACAACTAAATAATTTATAACATAAAACCTAAATTAAAGTTACTCCTTAACCAAGTAACTTAAACCGAAAGCAACTTTTGAACCAACCTAAAGTTGTGAGAACTGAAGAACTAACCAGCTTTATTTCTCGAAATTAAATTAATTGCATTTATAAAAGACTACAATATTGTAGTCTTTTTTTTATTTTAGTAAGAAAAATGGATATCAATCTTTTTAAAGAGCAAATTTTAAATGCAAACATTACTTATCTTAGTAAGGCGATTACTTATGCAGAAAGTACAAAAGAAGAGCATCAATTGTTTGTTCAAGAATTGATTAAGGAACTAAATCCATTTAGAGTTAAATCAAAAAGAATTGCAATTACTGGGATTCCGGGTGTAGGGAAAAGTACATTTATAGAATCTTTAGGAAAATATATTCTGACCAAAAATCAAAAAGTTGCTGTGTTGGCAATTGATCCTAGCAGTTCTTTGTCTAAAGGTAGTATTTTGGGTGATAAAACCCGAATGGAAGATTTAGCAAGGGAAAAGAATGCTTTTATTCGTCCAAGTGCAAATAATGGTAGTTTAGGCGGGATTTCGGCAAGAACTTATGAATCGATATTGTTGTGTGAAGCTGCAGGTTTCGAGAATGTGATTATAGAAACCGTTGGTGTGGGGCAATCAGAAATTTTAGTAAGCGGAATTACCGATTTGTTTTTGTTTTTACAATTGCCTGGTTCTGGTGATGATTTGCAAGGAATAAAACGCGGTATTATGGAGATGGCTGATATCATTTTTGTGAACAAAGTAGATATTTTTGATGAAAAACTATACAAAGAGTCGAAGTTAGACATTGTTCGTTCTTTACAATTTTTACCAGCTAAGAAATCTCAATGGAAACGTAAAACAATTATAGGTTCTGGATTGAAAGCTCAAGGAATTGGTGGACTTTGGGAAATGATAAATGATTATTTCTTGTTTATTGAAGAAAATCATTATTATGAACAAAACAGAAAAGAGCAAGTTATTTTGCAAGCAAAAAATTATATTATTGATTTAGCTGAGCAATCAATACTCAAAAAATTAAAATCAAATCCATTAATAGAAAATACAGAAGAAACAGCTTTTGTGAATGCCAAAAGATGGTTTGATGCAAATGGTTGATTTTTTACTGATCGTTTAGTTTTACGGGAGTAAGATTTTCTAATTCTTCTGAAGTAAAAACACGATAAATCACTCTAAAAGTTTTTCCTAAAGGAATTTCAAGAGAGAAACCGCCAGTTCCGAATCCGTCAATAACATCTAAAGTGAAATGCGCATTTTTCCAATATTCAAATAAATCTTTATCTACCCAAAAATCAGTTCCATCAATATCTCCAATGCAAACGTCATTAGAACGAAGATAAAAGCCACCTTTTTCGAAGCATTGTGGTTGAGTGCCTTCGCAGCATCCACCAGCTTGATAAAGCATCAAATCGCCATGTGTTTCCTTTAACTGATTTAATAATTCTTTTGCTTTTTCTGTTGCATCAACTCTTTTGATCATAGTATTAATTTTTAATTTATAAAAAAAGGTTGCTTCAATTTAAGTTATAGATTGAAACAACCTCTAAGTTAATCATCTTATGAATTAGCAATGTCTAAAACTATTCGGCCATCGATTTGACCAGCTTTCATTTTGTCAAAAACATCATTAATATCGTCTAATTTTGCAGAAGTTACGGTTGCTTTAACCAAACCTTCATTTGCAAATTCTAAAGCTTCTTGTAAGTCTTTTCTCGTTCCGACAATAGAACCTCTGACAGTGATTCTTTTTAGAACAGTTTCGAAAATTGGTAAGTCGAATGAGCCTGGAGGGAGTCCGTTTAGTGCGATTGTTCCTTTTCTTCTAAGAACATCAATACCTTGTTTAAAAGCGATAGGGGAAACTGCTGTAATAAGTGCGCCGTGCATACCGCCAACTTCTTTGTGTAAGTATTCGCCTGGATCTGTTGTTTTTGCGTTTACAACTAAATCAGCACCTAATTTTTTTGCAAGTTCTAATTTATCATCTGCAACATCAATAGCTGCAACATGCATTCCCATTGCTTTGGCATATTGTACAGCAACATGACCTAAACCACCAATACCAGAAATAGCAACCCATTCGCCTGGCTTTGTTTCAGTTTCTTTCAAACCTTTGTAAACGGTTACGCCTGCACATAAAATAGGTGCAATTTCTAAAAAGTTTGTATCAGATTTTAAATGTCCGACGTATCTAGAATCTGCGATTACGTATTCTGCAAAACTTCCGTCAACACTATAACCACCATTTTGTTGAGCTTCGCATAAAGTTTCCCATCCTGTGATACAATAATCGCAACAACTACATGCGCTATATAACCACGGAACGCCAACTGCGTCACCTTCTTTTACAGCTGCGTCAGGACCACAAGCGACAACGATACCAACCCCTTCGTGTCCTGGGATTAAAGGCATTTTTGGTTTTGCTGGCCAATCTCCATCAACAGCATGCAAGTCTGTATGGCAAACACCACATGCAATAACTTTTACTAAAACCTCATATCTACCAGGTTCTTTTACAGGTACTTCTCTAATTTGTAGTGGCTGACCGTAACCTTGTACGACGGCAGCTTTCATTGTTTTTGGAATCATACTATTTGTGTTTGTGTTAATTTGTTGAGAAAAAAAAGCACTTAAATACATAAGTGCTTTTAAATTTTTTTAAAAGAACCCTAATTTCTTTTTGTCATAAGAAATCAACATATTTTTTTCTTTACGGTAATATGCTAACATCATTTTATGATTTTCACGTCCGATACCAGATTGTTTGTATCCACCGAAAGGTGCGCCAGCAGGATAATTATGGTATTGATTTACCCAAACTCGTCCAGCTTCGATAGCTCTAGGTACTTGATATAATTCGTGTGCGTCGCGAGTCCAAACTCCAGCACCTAAACCATAAATTGTATCATTGGCAATTTCTATAGCTTCTGCTACATCTTTAAAAGTTGTAACTGCGACAACAGGTCCAAAAATTTCCTCTTGGAAAACTCTCATTTTGTTATGACCTTTTAATAAGGTTGGTTGAATGTAATAACCGTTTTCGATGTCGCCTCCTAAATGATTCGCATCTCCACCAGTTAATACTTCCGCACCTTCTTCTTTACCTAATTTAATGTAATTAAGGATTTTCTCGTACTGTACTTTAGATGCTTGTGCGCCCATCATAGTTGTTGGGTCTAAAGGATTACCCATTTTGATAGCATTTGTTCTTTCGATAACTTTTTCTATGAAACGATCGTAAATAGATTCTTGTATCAATAATCTTGATGGACAAGTACAAATTTCTCCTTGATTTAATGCGAAAAGAACTGCACCTTCAATTGCTTTGTCCAAGAAATCATCATCTTCATCCATTACAGATTCGAAGAAAACATTTGGCGATTTACCACCTAATTCTAAAGTTACAGGAATGATGTTTTCTGTTGCATATTGCATCACCATTCTACCAGTAGCTGTTGAACCTGTGAAAGCTGCTTTAGATACTTTTGGATTGGTTACTAATGGTCTTCCTAATTCAGATCCAAAACCATTTACGATATTTACAACACCTTCTGGAATTAAATCACCAATCAATTCGAACATATAAAGAATAGAAATTGGTGTACTTTCTGCAGGTTTTAGAACAACTGTACATCCTGCAGCTAAAGCAGGAGCAAGTTTCCATACAGCCATTAATATAGGAAAATTCCATGGAATAATTTGAGCAACAACTCCGATTGGTTCATTAACAATCAAAGAAACTGTATTAGGATCTAATTCTACATGAGAACCTTCTTCTGCTCTAATTACACTTCCGAAATATCTGAAATGATCAATAGCTAAAGGAATATCTGCATTAAGTGTTTCACGTACAGCTTTACCGTTGTCGTAAGTTTCTACTGCCGCAATACTTTCTAGATTTTCTTCTAATCTATCAGCTATTTTATTCAAAATTATACTACGTTGAGTAGCTGTTGTTTTTGACCAAGTTTCAAATGCTTTAGAAGCTGCATCAACTGCTAGTTCTAAATCTTCTTTTGTAGAATGAGCGGCTTGTGTAAAGACTTCTCCTGTAGTTGGAGTAATAACATCAAAATATTTACCTTGTACTGGAGCGGTAAATTTACCATTGATGTAATTGTCATACTTCGCTTTAAATTCTGGTAATTTTGCTAAACTCATATTTTTGCATTTTTTGTGTTAGTAATTGCATTAATTTAATAGTGTACAAATTACACAAAAAATAAAAGCGAAATTGTTTAAAAAACGTTAAAATAATAAATATCATCTTTTTTATTAAATAACGCATAATTATGAATTTTGGTTTAATTTTTGTAAACTTGCAAACCGAAATTAAAAATCCTGGGGCTGACTGGTTTTGACAGCAAGGATAATGGGTATGTAAGCACGTCGTGAAATGTTGTGTACTCACGTAAATCAGATCATTTCAATTTTTAACTGGCAACGAAGAATACGCTTTAGCTGCTTAATCGACTGAATTTTAGTAAGTCTCAAGCCACGTTCGTACTAGGTACGAAAGCTGAATGTCCCTCAAAAGCCTTGTCTTACGGCGTTTGGTTTAGGGGCACAGTAATGTAAGAATAGATTAGTTTTTGCTTCGTAAACTAATTGAAATTTAAGAAGCTAAGTTATAGTCAAGGTGTTTGTTCCTGGGCGATGATCGAAAATTATAAATAAACTAAGCGTGTAGAAAGCTTATTTGTTACTTGTTTGGACGCGGGTTCGAATCCCGCCAGCTCCACAAAAACTTTCAAAATTATTTGAAAGTTTTTTTATTTTTATACCAATCAAAATTTTGTTTATGGATTACGTTAAGCATAATAGAAAAGCTTGGAATTCTTATGTTGATAAGAAAAATCGTTGGACAATTCCTGTTACTGAACAAGAAATTAGTAATGCTAAGAATGGTAAATGGGAAGTTGTTTTGACACCTAAAAAGGCTGTTCCGCTTTATTGGTTTCCTAATCTGAAAAATGTAAAACTTTTAGGTTTGGCTTCTGGTGGAGGTCAGCAAGGGCCAATCCTGGCTGCAGCTGGAGCTGATGTGACAATTTTTGATAATTCGGATAATCAATTGAGTCAAGATCAAACAATATCAAATCAATTTGGATTAAATATTAAAACGGTACAAGGTGATATGAGAGATTTGTCTGTTTTTGCTGATGAATCTTTTGATGTAATTTTCAATCCATGTTCGGTGAGTTTTGTAGATGAACTGAGTAAAGTTTGGAAAGAATGTTACCGTGTTTTGAAACAAGGAGGAGTTTTAATGACCGGATTTGCTAATCCACTTATGTATTTGATTGATGAAAAAACTTTAAAACTTACGTATAAACAACCTTTTAGCGAAATTGAACAATTGCCAAAAGAAGATTTGCAAAAGTTAATTGATGACAACGAAGCGTTGCTATTTGGTCATAGTTTAGAAACTTTGATTGGCGAACAATTAAAAGCAGGTTTTATGTTAACTGATTTGTTCGAAGATGATTGGGGTGGAAATGAAGTTTTTGATCATTATTTCCCTGGATTTATAGCAACGAGAGCAATCAAGAAATAAATAGTTTTAATAATTAGGATATTTTTCTAATGCATGCGTTTTATCTGCATTCATGGCAAGAATTAAATCCTCTAAAGAATTAAATTTTTTTTCTTCTCGTATGTAATCTAGAAGTCCAACAGTTATTTTTTTGCCATACAAATCACCATCAAAATTAAGAATGTTAACTTCGACTCTATGTTCTTTTGTGTTACTTACAGTCTCTCTAATTCCGATACTTAATAATCCTAGATATTTCTGATTGTCAACTAAAACTTCTACAGAATAAACACCATCTTTGGGAATCAATTTATAAGGTTCGAGTTTTAAATTTGCAGTAGGAAAACCAAGTGTTCGACCAATTTTATCTCCATGCACAACTTCACCTGTGAGTGTATATAAATGACCTAAAGTTTTATTGACGTAAGCAATGTCGCCATCTTTTAGAGCAGTTCTTATTTTAGTAGAGCTTATTGCTGTATTTTCTTCTTTTACTTCGTCTATCTTTTTTAGATTAAAATTGTATTCTTTCGAAAGTTCTAATAATTGATCAAAATTTCCTTCTCTGTTTTTTCCGAAATGATGATCATATCCTATAACTAAGGTATGAACATTCAGTTTTTTTACTAAAAAATCAACCACAAAATCTTTTGCGCTTACTTGTGAAAAATCTTTGGTAAAGGGATGGAAAATTAGATTATCTAAATGATTATTCTCTAGTATAACTTCTTTTTCTTGTTTAGTTGATAACATCTGTAAAGGAAAATCTGGTTGTAAAACCAATCGAGGATGCGGATAAAAAGTTAATAAAACACTTTCACCATTCACTTCTTGTGCAATGTTATTTAACATTTGTATGATTTTTTGATGTCCAAGATGAACACCATCATACATACCTAATGTGATGACTGGATTTCTTAAATTTTGACAATCTTCTATCGACGAATAAATTTTCAATTCTTATTTTTTTTACAAATGTAAGTACTTAAAAAAAATTACCATACATTTTTATATGTAAGAAATCAGAACTCAAGAAAATACATTTTTATTAAAGATCTTTTTTAAGAATGCTTGGTTGAAATTAAGTTTAATATTAGTAGAAAAAATAATACACAGGTCTGTATCAATTCTTTTTTGTATAACTTATTGTAAATCATTAAATAAAGTGATAAGCAATTTTATGATAAAAATCTTAAAAAGTATAGAGTAAAAAAGATTGATATACATTACCTTTGCACCCAAATATTTAAAACTAAATCATTCGAGATAATGACAAATCAACAAAAAGGTAAAATTTCACAGGTAATTGGTCCTGTTATTGACGTTATTTTTGATAACGCAGAGAGTCTACCAAAAATTTATGATGCGTTAGAAGTTCCTCGTGCAGGAAAAGAAACGCTTATCTTAGAAGTTGAGCAACACATTGGTGAAGATACAGTACGTTGTATTGCAATGGATAGTTCTGACGGATTACAAAGAGGACAAGAAGTTATTGCTTTAGGAAAACAAATTATGGTTCCTGTAGGTGAGGCTATCAACGGACGTGTGTTTAATGTGGTAGGTGATGCTATTGATGGTTTAGGAAATATTGAAAAAGAAAGCGGATTACCAATTCACCGTCCAGCTCCAAAATTCGAAGATTTATCAACTTCTACAGAAGTTTTATTTACAGGTATTAAAGTAATTGACTTAATTGAACCTTATGCAAAAGGAGGTAAAATTGGTTTATTTGGAGGTGCTGGAGTAGGTAAAACAGTATTGATTCAAGAGTTGATCAATAACATCGCAAAAGGACATGGTGGTTTATCTGTGTTTGCAGGTGTTGGTGAGCGTACACGTGAAGGTAATGATTTGATTCGTGAGATGATCGAATCAGGTATTATAAAATATGGTGATGAATTCGGTCACTCTATGGAAAATGGAGGATGGGATCTATCTAAAGTTGATACCGAATTAATGAAAGAGTCTAAAGCAGCTTTCGTATTCGGACAAATGAATGAACCTCCTGGTGCTCGTGCGCGTGTAGCTTTAACAGGTCTTACATTGGCAGAATATTACCGTGATGGTGATGGAGTAGGACAAGGACGTGATGTGTTATTTTTCGTAGATAATATCTTCCGTTTTACACAAGCTGGTTCTGAGGTTTCTGCCCTATTAGGTCGTATGCCTTCTGCGGTAGGTTATCAACCAACTTTAGCAACAGAAATGGGTGCAATGCAAGAGCGTATTACATCTACTAAAAATGGTTCTATTACTTCTGTACAAGCGGTTTATGTGCCAGCGGATGATTTAACAGATCCTGCGCCTGCTACAACCTTTGCTCACTTAGATGCAACAACTGTATTGTCTCGTAAAATTGCTTCTTTAGGTATTTATCCTGCAGTAGATCCATTAGATTCTACTTCTCGTATCTTAACGCCACAAATTATTGGTGAAGAGCATTACAATTGTGCACAACGTGTAAAAGAAATCTTACAACGCTACAATGCTTTACAAGATATTATTGCTATTTTAGGTATGGAAGAATTGTCAGAAGAAGATAAATTAGTTGTACACCGTGCACGTCGTATTCAACGTTTCTTATCTCAACCATTCCATGTGGCTGAGCAATTTACAGGTATCCCTGGAGTTTTAGTTGATATTAAAGATACAATTAAAGGTTTCAACATGATCTTAAATGGTGAAGTTGATAAATATCCAGAAGCTGCATTTAACTTACGTGGTACAATCGAAGAAGCGATTGAGGCTGGTGAGAAAATGTTAGCTGACGCTAAATAAGTAACAAATTAAAACTATATTTGGAGTACTTATGTGATTTACGTAAGTACTCTTTTTTTAAAAATAAGAATTATGCGTTTACAAATCGTAACTCCAGAATATGTAGTTTTTGATGCAGAAGTTGATTCTGTCACTTTACCAGGTAAAGACGGGGAATTTCAGTTATTGAATAATCACGCGCCAATTGTTGCTACTTTAGGTGAAGGTACAATCAAGATAAAAGTACATTCTACTACTTTTAAAGATTTTGACAATGCTTCTGGTACAGTTTATAATTCACCAGCAGATCAACACACATTGTTGTTAGATATAAAAGGTGGAATTTTAGAATTGAGTAATAATTTTGCTTCAGTTTTAGCAAGTTAATTTATACAATTTATCATATTTAGAAAGTCTAGAATCGCAAGGTTTTAGACTTTTTTTATGGATTAAATTAAGTATTAAGTATTAAGTATTAAGTATTAAGTATTAAGTATTAAGTATTAAGTATTAAGTATTAAGTATTAAGTATTAAGTATTAAGTATTAAGTATTAAGTATTAAGTATTAAGTATTA